>ULUT01038877.1_pt1 | contig 9873 bp, 6 predicted proteins | sample 1958691 | NCBI WGS metagenome assembly ULUT01 (sample SAMEA4835766, study PRJEB28245) | human gut metagenome | biome: gut microbiome; material: fecal sample | place: Denmark | collected 2008 | reverse complement strand
CGTTTACCTTTCTACCATCGGTAAAGATACAGAAGCGAACCTTATTCAACAATATATTCCTACTGCTGAAATAAGGACTCTCACTCTACCCGATGGAACTCAGGTACAGCTGAACTCACAAAGTACACTTTTATATCCGCAAAACTTTACCGGGAAAAATCGTAGTGTATTTTTAATCGGTGAAGCTAACTTTAAAGTCAAACCGGATAAAAGACATCCGTTCATCGTCAAATCCAATGATTTTCAGGTGACAGCATTGGGTACGGAGTTCAATGTTTCAGCCTATCCGGAAAATCCGGTGTTGGCAGCCACATTGATTTCAGGAAGTGTATTGGTAGAGTACAATGATTTAAAATCGCAGGTGATTCTAAAACCGAATGAGCAGCTGGCTTACAATAAAGACACCCGTCGCCATTGCCTGGACAATCCCGACATGAAGGAGGTTACAGCCTGGCAACGCGGAGAACTTGTATTCAGAGAAATGTCCGTCAAAGATATAATTACAGTACTCGAACGTAAATATCCTTATACATTCGAATATCAGCTCAAGAATCTGAAAGAAGACAAGTATAGTTTCCGATTCAAAGACCGGGCACCACTCTCTGAGGTAATGGATATAATAGTGAGTGTAGTAGGTCAAATGGACTATAAGATAAAAGGAGATCACTGTTACTTAATCTCTAAGTAATAAGTATCCCCGGAAAAACGAAATAGTAAAAAACAATATTCAATAACCTTTTTAACCTTTTAAAAGCCCATGTAAAAAAGTATCCGGAACGGAGCCCTAACTCTATCCCGGATATGAAATCAAAATTCTCAATACTAGAGTCTTACTCTACTCAATTACCGTGAAATAATTTAGTTAATAACCTAATACTAAGAAAATGCTACAAATTTATGAATTTATAGTAGATCAAACCGCAAAGGGAAGAAGTTTTTTACTTTTTTTCTGTTTGTTGATGATGCAAGCACCCTCCTTTGCACAAAATAGTGCCAAGATCACGATTCAGAAGAAAAATATATCTATCATCGAGGCACTTAAGGAAGTAGAAAAACAATCCGATTATTCTGTCGGATACAATGATTCGCAACTAAGAAACAAGCCTGTTTTAAATCTTGACCTGAAAGCTGTGGCATTGGAGAATGCCCTTGCACAAATTCTCCGGGGAAGTGGATTTACTTATCAGTTCAAAGATAAGTATATCATGATTATTCCTGACAACAAGCCTAAAGGAATTCCTGCAAAGAAAGTTAGTGGAATAGTAATCGACGAAAATAATGAGCCACTGATCGGAGTGAACATTAAAGTAGAAGGAAGCTCCATAGGCGCAATCACCGATATCGATGGTAATTTCAATATAATGGCTCCTCAAGGCAGCACATTAAGCTTCACTTACGTGGGATATACACCTCAAACTGTGAAAATAACAGATAAAAATATCTACGAAATAAGATTAGTAAGTGACACTAAACAACTGAACGAAGTAGTAGTCACCGCTCTCGGTATCAAACGCGAACAAAAGGCACTGAGCTACAATGTGCAGCAGGTGAAGGCTGATGCAATTTCTGGTATCAAGGATGCTAATTTCATCAACAGTCTGAACGGAAAAGTAGCCGGTGTCAATATCAATAGTAGTTCCTCCGGTGTGGGTGGAGCAAGTAAAGTCGTGATGCGCGGTACAAAGTCTATCGAACAGAGCAGCAATGCACTATACGTTATCGATGGTATTCCTATGTTCAATTTTGGCGGTGGAGGTGGAACGGAATTTGATTCTCGTGGTAAGTCCGAAAGCATTGCAGACCTGAACCCGGATGATATAGAAAGCATATCCGTACTGACAGGTGCCGCTGCAGCCGCTCTCTATGGTAGCAATGCAGCCAATGGCGCCATCGTTATCACTACAAAACGAGGACAAGTGGGAAAACTACAAGTATCTGTCAACAGTAATACTGAGTTCTCTAAACCATTCGTACTTCCTCAGTTCCAGAATCGCTATGGGACAGGCAGCCGAGGCAAGACAGGTGGTACCACCACTTTAAGCTGGGGACCATTGTTGAACGAGGCTTCACGTACCGGATTCGAGCCTAAGGATTTCTTCGACACCGGATTGATATTCACTAACTCTGTTACTCTTTCTACCGGAACGGAGAAAAATCAGACTTTCTTTTCGGCTGCATCCGTAAATTCTCAAGGTATAGTCCCCAATAACCGTTACAATCGTTTTAACTTTACATTCCGCAATACGACAAGTTTCCTGAATGACCGGATGAAACTTGATGTAGGCGCCAGCTATATTATTCAAAACGATCGTAACATGACCAACCAGGGCGTATATTCCAACCCAATTGTACCCGTCTACCTGTTTCCACGTAGTGACGATTTCAGTCTTATCAAAGTATTTGAACGTTGGGATCCGGCACGTAAAATCAATACGATGTTTTGGCCGCAAGGTGAAGGGGATCTTCGTATGCAAAACCCATACTGGATTGCATATCGCAATTTACGCCTCAACCAAAAAAAACGTTATATGCTCTCCGCACAGTTAAGTTATGATATCACCGACTGGTTAAACATTGCAGGTCGTGTGCGTATAGACAATTCTCACACTAAGTATGAACAGAAACTGTATGCCAGTTCAAATGCGACCATAACCGAAGAGAGCACACAGGGACATTATACCATTGCCAAACCTGATGAAACTCAAACATACGCCGATGTACTTGCCAATATCAACAAGCGTTTCGGTGACTACTCATTAGTAGCAAACGTGGGAGCCAGTATTGTAAACAATAAATTTGAAGAATTAAGTTATCGTGGTCCGATACGTGAAAAGGGAATCCCTAACGTATTCAACGTCTTCGACCTTGACAATGCCAAGAAGAAAGCACGTCAGGACGAATGGCAGGAACAAACGCAATCCATCTTTGCCAGTGTAGAAGTCGGTTGGAAAAGCATGCTCTATCTGACTCTGACCGGACGTAACGACTGGGCATCGCAACTCGCCAATTCATCCACTTCTTCGTTCTTCTACCCCTCGGTAGGACTTTCGGGCGTTATCTCCGAAATGATACAGATGCCAAGTTTCATTGACTACATGAAAGTACGTGGTTCGTTCAGTTCCGTCGGTATGCCTTATCCGCGCAACCTAACTTCTCCAACTTATGAATATAATGAAGCCACCCAAAGTTGGAAGCCCAAGACTCACTATCCTATCGGTGATCTGAAACCGGAACGTACCGATTCATGGGAAGTCGGTTTGGACATGAAACTTTTCAAGGACTTTAATCTCGGCCTGTCATGGTACCTGGCCAATACATTCAACCAAACGTTCGACCCTCAAATTTCCGTATCATCCGGTTACACTACCATTTATCTTCAGACAGGTTATGTACGTAACACAGGACTGGAACTTTCATTGGGTTACGGACATACCTGGAATAACAACTTCCGTTGGGACAGTAACTTCACCCTTAGCCATAACAAAAATAAAATTAAAGAACTAGTAAGAGATTACGTACATCCCGAGACAGGTGAACTTATAAACAAAGACCGACTGGATGTAGGCGGACTTGGAAAGGCACGCTTTATTCTGAAGGAAGGCGGCACATTGGGCGACCTCTATACTCAGTCCGATCTGAAACGTGATGATAATGGTATGGTGGATATCGACCCCACCGGCATAGTAGCTATAGAAAATAATCTGCCGGACATCAAGTTGGGTAGTGTATTTCCAAAAGCCAATTTGGCATGGAGCAATCACTTCTCATGGAAAGGTATAAGCTTAAGCGCTCTCTTTACGGCACGTATCGGTGGCATTGTCTACTCTGCCACAGAAGCAGCCATGGACCAGTACGGTGTATCTGAACGTTCGGCTTTGGCACGCGATAATGGCGGTGTACTGGTAAATAACCGCACACTTGTCGATGCGCAAAACTATTATACAACGATTGGCAGTGAAAGCGGACTGCCTCAATACTACACCTACAACGCCACCAACGTGCGTCTGCAAGAAGCAAGCATCGGATACCTTATCCCGCGCAAGTGGCTGGGAAACGTGTGTGATATCCAAGTATCTGTAATAGGTCGTAATTTATGGATGATTTACAATAAAGCTCCTTTCGATCCCGAATCAGTAGCCACAACGGACAACTATTATCAGGGAATCGACTACTTCATGTTGCCAAGTACCCGTAACATTGGTTTCAATGTAAAAATTAACTTTTAACGAACTAAATCAACTATTATGAAACAAGTGACATCTATCCTGAAGATGTTCTTCTTTGCTCTACTACTTATTGGCGGAACGGCCTGTACAAGTAACTTTGCCGACATCAACCGCAAAGATTACGAAGTGGACAAGAATGAACTGGGACGTGAAAACTATAATTTAGGGGCTACGCTAAGAGGTCTACAGGGCCTTGTTGTTCCCGTCAAAGAGCATCTTTATCAATTTATTGAAGCGCTGGCTGCCGGTCCGTATGCCGGATACTTCGGAGCCACCAACCCGTGGACAACCAAATTTGAAACATATAATCCGTCTGTGGATTGGCAGGACAAAACATTTTCCGACGTTTTCACCGAAACTTATCCGCTCTACCGTGACCTGCGCGACCAAAGCGATGATCCTGTCGCATTGGCATTATCCAAATTACTGCGCGTAGCTATTATGCACCGTATGACAGATATGTATGGACCTATCCCCTATAGCAAGATAGTAGACGAACAAGGCGGAATATCACTCTCTGTGCCATATGACTCCCAAGCAGACGTTTATAAACAAATGTTGAAAGAACTGGATGAAGTGGATGTTGTATTGAAAGAGAATCTAAACCTGGGGACTGAAGCTTTCCGTAAATTCGATGATGTTTATTACGGTGATATGAATAAATGGCACAAATATACCAACTCCCTGAAACTGCGCATGGCTATCCGCATGTCTTACGTTGATCCTGCCACTGCCCAACAAGTTGCCGAAGCTGCTGTATCCGCAGGTGTCATTACCTCGAACGCAGATAACGCCTGGCTGACAGTAGAAGAGAATCGTGCTTCTATGATTTTCAATGGTTGGAATGACCACCGTGTGGGTGCCGATATTATTTCTTATATGAATGGTTACAACGACCCTCGCCGGCCAAAGATGTTCACCACCGTAAAATTGGACGAAAAGGTAGGCGGCCAAAATGTAAAAGTTGACGGTTATGCAGGTATCCGCATCGGTATCGATGTAGCCAATAAGGACGAAGTGAAAGACCGTTATAGCAAACCCGTCATCGCTACCGAAAGCCCCTATTTATGGATGAACGCCGCCGAAATCACTTTCCTGCGTGCAGAAGGTGCCTTACGGGGATGGAATATGGGTGGAGATGCCAAGTCTTTGTACGAACAGGCCATTACACTTTCCTTCGACCAATACGGACTAACCGGTGCCGATACTTATGTTGCCGACTCTCAAAACAAACCGCAAGCGTATACCGATCCTATGCGTACCTATTCTGTCGCAGCTCCAGCCAGCACCATTACTATTGCCTGGCAAGATGGCGATGATAAATTTGAAGCCAATTTGGAACGTATAATCACTCAAAAGTGGATTGCAATGTTCCCCTGCACAGTAGAAGCATGGAGCGAATACCGCCGTACGGGTTACCCCAAACTGCTACCGGTAGTTGTAAATAACAGTGGCGGTGTCATCAACGACAAAGTTATTAAGATTCGCCGTTTGTGGTATCCACCGCGTGAGTATTCCAACAACCAGTATATCACAGAAGCTGTAAAGATGTTGGGTGGAGACGATAACGGAGCTACTCCCTTATGGTGGGATAAAAAAACGCGTACTCCGTAACCGTCCACATTCAGAAGGACAATTGCCCGACTATAATAATGAAGAAAGAACTAAAAATATATACATCAAACGATATGAAAATAAAAATATCAATCACCAGGTTATACACCGGATTATTCCTGTTGCTGGCTCTCCTGTCAATTGCCTCATGTAGCGACTGGAAAGATATAGAATCCGTAGATATTGCCCCTCAAAACGCCAAAGATCAGAATCCCGAACTTTGGGCGCGTTATATGGAATCGCTGCGTGTCTACAAGCAAGAACGTCCGCATTACATCACATACAGCAGTTTCGATAATGGTGCCGAAGAGTCTAAGAATGAAGGTGCGTATCTTCGTTCATTGCCTGATTCACTGGATATAGTCACGTTAGCTAATTCAGAAAACATCAGCACTTATGACCGCGAAGACATCCCCTTATTACAGGAGAAAAGTACAAAAGTACTTTACCGTATAGACTACGCTTCACAAGCGGCTATTCTTTCCGATGCAGCTAAACTGGGGGCTTTTCTCGACAAAGCTATCGCTACAGCGACCGAACTGAATCTGAATGGTTTTGCCTTTACGGGCATGCCACTCTATAGTGGTACGGAAGCGGAACTGGCCGCACGCAAAGAAGCTGCAAAGTTGATTGTTTCCAGACTCTCTGCAGCAGCTAGTGGTGACAAATTACTGGTATTGGATGGCGACCCCGCATTTGTGGAAACTTCCGATATCGAAAAACTAGACTATATAGTACTGAACACTGTTGATATAACTAATGTCACCACCTTGAAACTACTGGTCACAGGACTGCTTGACAACCAATCATTACCTAAAGAGAAGCTGCTATTGGCTGCAAAAATCAATAACCAAATAATCGACGAAACCAATGTGAAACAAGATGCCGTAACCGTTATGACTGAACGCGTAGTTTCACTAGGCCCTCTTGGAGGACTAGCCATTTTTGCCACAGGTGACGATTATTATCAAACAAAAATGCATTATGCAATCACCAGGACAGCTATACAATTGATGAATCCGTCAAACTAAAAAATATACTGTTATGAAAAAATATACAACCAAACATCTCCTGTTCCTGTTGCTACTAGTAGTAATGGCGGGATGTACCGAAGATCCTATTTCAATGGCAGCAGGCAAGTTGCCCGATGAAGTGGCGATGAGTAAGATAGGGGGAATATTGTACAGTGAAAAATCATTGACCAATAAACTGGCTATTAACCTATCAGAAGATGATGTATCCGCCACCGATGCTATTTATTATACACTGACCCAGCCAACTGCAAGCGCAGTCACAGTAACCGCGATAGCCGATGAAAAGCTCGTGGACACTTATAATGAAACGAATCTGACCAGTCTGAAAGCATTACCTGCAGCCAATGTACAATTCGAAAAGGGAGGTACACTTACTGTTGCTGCCGGAAAACAAGTATCAGAAAAAATAAAGGTTACCATTTCGAAACAAGGATTGGAAGCCGGAACAACATATCTACTTCCACTCACCATAGCGCAAGCACCGACAGATGTACAGGCTCAAGACGAAAAACAGGTGCTCTATTATGGAGTAAGTATCAGAGAGAAAATTACAACATGTTATCCATACAATTCAAATTCACAAGTAGAAATACCACCGATGCTACCGAATTTGTTTACTGTATTTTACGTAAACACCGAAAATTATCAACCGTTGATAGCCGGTGTATATGCCGTTTCAAGAACAGATATGATAGACTGGAATGAGGAGTTGTTTTCTATTGGCGATATTGTAAACTTGAAAACTGTGACAGTAGATTATGACTCCTCTACCAAACGTGCTATACTCAATCTTAGCAGTGATATACGGTACGTACTGGAACATACCGACAAATATATACGCCCTCTCCAAGACCATGGACGCAAAATTTGTCTCTGTATCGAAGGTGGTGGCAAAGGACTTGGTTTCTGCAACATGAATGATGCACAGAGAGCCGACTTCACCAACCAAGTGAAAAATGTAATAGAATTCTATAATCTAGACGGAGTGAATCTTTGGGATGAAGGTAGCGAATATGGCAAAGAAGGTATGCCCACAATAAATACCACTTCATATCCAAAGCTAATCAAAGCTCTGCGAGAGGCGTTACCCAATAAGCTATTAACCTTGGTAGACAAAGGTGAACCTACAGAATCATTTTATGATGCTAGTTTATGTGGTGGCATTGAAGTTGGCAAACTCATAGATTATGCATGGCACGGATACGCAAACGAAAAAGAATTTATTCAGATTATTGAGCCATGGGCATCCGATCATCCTTACAGTGACTATATCCGCAAACCAATTGCAGGACTAACACCCGAACGTTACGGAAGTGTGAATATACCTCGTTACAAAATGATAGGTGGGACTCCAGGCTTTACAGATCAAGCTCAACAAAAATTTACAAAATGGGGACAATCCGGACGCAACAGGAACAACATCCTCGTATATGGAAATGACCTTACTGCTAATGAACAATCCCAGTATGAAGGTGCTATCAAATTCATGATTGCCCTAGTCGACAACTTTATGCCCGATGGAGGATTCACTTCATATTGGTATCAAAATTCAGTATTAGACTATCGGCTTAATCAAGGTTATAAAACATATGCCAAAGACTGGTAAAAACAAAAAGAAATATGCCAAGACAGTTAATATAGAAAAAGTGGAGAACAAGAGTATGTGTTTAGGCTTAATCATAAAAAAGGCTATAAGAAAGGAGGTAAAATAATACATCTCCTAACTCTACAAATATTTTCTATATTAATACCGTCTGACTATCTCATGTATTTAATATAAACCATCTAAAACTTTAAAAAGATGAAAACATTAAATCGTATTTTCTTAGTAATTGCAGCTATAGTTGCAAGCTTCACTGTTGCAAGTTGCAACAATGACGAGAACGTAATTGAGACACAAGATGCTTCTCAATCAGCTACTACACGTGCTGTAGGCACAAAGACACCTAAATTCACTGTTTATATCGAAACAAATGATATAAATCCATTGAATGCAGGTGAGTATTATTTCACTGGAACTAACCCACAGGAACAGGTGATTGACCATGTGATTCTGTTCGCTTCCAATATCCGGGGAACAGCATCATCAGTACAACTGTATCATAATCCTAACCAGACCCATATTCTGAACAATATTAACACTTTAGTGAAACCATTGCAAGACAAAGGTATCAAAGTATTGCTTGGCTTGCTCGGTGACCATACGGGAGTTGGCTTTGCTAATCTGACCAATGAAGATGTTGCTGCAGGAGATACATTGCTTAATGACTTCGCATATCAGATAGCTGATTGTGTCAATACTTATGGCTTGGACGGTGTAGATTTCGATGACGAATACGCCGAATATGGAAAAATAAGTGGTACTCCTACTCCAAGTACGACAAACTTTGGCTTACTTATTCAAAAAGTACGCGAACTATTGCCTAATAAACTAATTACAGTATTCGATTATGGATGGTATACAGGCTTCGATCAAAGCACAATGGATGCCATTAGCTACATGTGGCCTGATTTTGGATGCAGCGCTAATCCACCGTCAGGACTGCCAAAAAGCAAATGGGCCAAACTATCATTACACTACACCAATAGTTATCCAAGCCAATCTGTAATTGAAGGCTGCGCCAGTAATTATAGTGGCTATGGTGCTGTAATGTCATTCAATCTGCGCGATTACGATTGCAAAACTAAAATGAACTATTTTGCAGAGAAAGTATGGGGCACAGGAAAGACAGTAAGTTATACCGGAACTTCATACCCGAAGAACTATTAACGAAGTGTAATACTATCTGACACAATACCTCTGTAATAGTAAGCTAAAAGTAAGTATTGCGTCAGATAAAGAAAAAGAGCTGGGAGCGTTGTATGAGAAACAATACTCTTATAGGAACACTCCCAGTCTTTTCCCCATTTTGTTCAGTAATTAAAAAGTATTTTGTACAAAAACAAGAAGTGTAAGATCATTTTTTTTGATAAAAAGCATAAACTTAGATAATAAATAT
>ULUT01026688.1_pt1 | contig 9904 bp, 6 predicted proteins | sample 1958691 | NCBI WGS metagenome assembly ULUT01 (sample SAMEA4835766, study PRJEB28245) | human gut metagenome | biome: gut microbiome; material: fecal sample | place: Denmark | collected 2008 | reverse complement strand
GTGGACAAGGTGCGTGTCAATCCGGGAAATTACCGCCTCGACCGCGGTGATCTTCAGGCGCTGATCGCGCAGTGCCGCGAGCGGGGCGTCGCCCTGCGCGTCGGCGTCAACCACGGGTCGCTGGCGAAGCGCGTTTTCGACGAGTGGGGCGACACGCCCCAGGGCATGGTGGTCTCGGCCATGGAGTTTTTGCGGGTGTGCCGGGAGTGCGATTTCGATCAGGTGGTGGTCTCGATGAAGTCGTCGAACACGCGCGTCATGGTCGCCGCCTACCGTCTGCTGGTCGAGGCGATGGATACCGAAGATATGCACTATCCGATCCATCTGGGCGTCACCGAGGCCGGGAACGGCATCGAGGGGCGCGTGAAGAGCGCCGTGGGCATCGGGGCGCTGATGGCCGACGGCATCGGCGACACGATCCGCGTCTCGCTGACCGAGGCCCCCGAAAATGAAATCCCCGTGGCGCAGCTGTTGGTCGAACACTTTGCCGACCGTCCCGGCGAGTTCGAGGTGCTCCATCCCGAGCGTTATACCCCGACCGAATACCGCCGCCGTTCGAAGGTGACGGTTCCCGTCGTGCACCCCGAGCCGCTGGAGGGTTTCCGGGTGCTCGAAGCCCTTTCGGGCAACCCGACGGCCGAGTTGCGCGCCGCGATCCTGAATCTCGACATCCCCGACGAACCGGTGGTCGTGAAACGCCGCTACGAAGAGCGTTCGCTGGAGACGCTCGCCGTGAAGGGCGCCGCCGACCTGGGGCCGCTGCTGCTCGACGGCCTGGCCGACGGCATCTGGATCGACGCTCCGGGATTTGCCGAAAGCGAAATCCGCGACATCGAGCTGATGATCCTGCAAGCTGCGCGCGTGCGTTTTTCACACACCGAATACATCGCCTGCCCTTCGTGCGGGCGCACGCTCTACGACATCGAGAAGGCCCTCGCCGACATCAAGGCCCGCACGTCGCACCTGAAAAACCTCCGCATCGGCGTGATGGGCTGCATCGTCAACGGTCCTGGCGAGATGGCCGACGCCGACTACGGCTACGTGGGCGCCGGACCGGGCCGCATCACCCTCTACAAGGGCCGGACGGTCGTCGAGCGCAACATTCCGCAGGAGGAGGCCCTCGACCGGCTGGGGGGGCTGATCAAAAAGAACGGGGACTGGACGCCCGCCTAAAAGGCGCCGGCGTAAGCCGCCGGTTTTAAGAGGCGGCAGGAAGTTTCGTTCTGCTTCCGCTCCTGTTCTGCGCTCACACGCATAAAAACGGTGTTTTGCGTCGGCAGGACGCAGCTCCGTCCTGCGGAGGTCTGCTACGCGTCGCTCCATAGCAAAGCCCTGCGCGCTGCCGCCCGCCCGAGAGGCGGGGTTCATCCGATTCGACCGCTTCGTTTCAGGTGATTTTTAATTTTGAATTTTTACTTATGTCTACTATACTGCCTCTTGCATACCTTCCTTCGGTGGAGTATTTCACGCACCTCCTGCGCGGCGGCTGCGTCGTGGACCTCGGCGAGCACTTCGTGAAGCGTTCCGAACGCAACCGTGCGCGGATACTGGCCTCGGACGGCGTGATGGAGCTGACCGTGCATGTCCGCAACGCCAACCGTCCCCGGCAGCCCGTGTGCGACGTGCGTCTCGACTATTCCAAACGCTGGCAGCACCAGCATTGGGGCGCGCTGGTGGCCTCCTACCGCTCGTCGCCCTATTTCGATTTCTACGCCGGGCGGTTCGAGCCTTTCTACTGCCGGGAGTGGGAGTTCCTCGCCGATTACAATCTGGGTCTGCTGGAGGTGTTGTGTTCGCTGGCCGGAGTGCCGATGCCCGAACTCTCCCGGACGTATGTCGAGGCGGCCCCCGGAGACCTCGACCTGCGCCCCAAACGCAAAGAAGGCCCGGCGCTGATCGCCGAGCCTTATTTCCAGGTCTTCTCCGAAAGGATGCCTTTCGTCCCTAATTTGTCGTTTGCGGACCTGCTGTTCGCCGAAGGACCTGCGTCTGTTTCGGTTTTAGGACGTTGCCGACAAGGATAGTCACGCTGTCGCGCAGATCCCCCGCCGCCGCTTTCACCTCAATCATCCCGTGTATGGCCACCGAATCGGACCGGTACTGGAAGGGGGCGTATTCGCTCATCGCCAGCGTGTCCCGGCCGACGATGAGCGTCGGCGTCCCGGCCGACGAGTAGACGCGGAACGCCTGCTTCTCATAATCGCGCAGACGCCGCCGTTTGTCGACGATATGCAGCGTCGGCTCTGCGCCGTTCCACATCGCCTTGTACAGATAGTAGGCGTCCTTTTTCTCGCGGCGGTTGAGCGTCACGAGGCCTGCGCCGTTGATCCCGTAGGGACGGCGCGAGGAGCCGTAGTCGAACATGTTGTCGATCCACGCGCCCCAGAACAGCGAGTCGTTTTGCAGGTTTTTGGCATACTCCTCGTGGAAACGCGTCTGCTTCTCCTCGGGCATCCAGTTCGAACGAGGCTCGGACTGCGCCGTGTAGCTCTTGTGTCCGAGGAATCCGCTGCCGCCGTAGCAGACGCCCGAACGCAGGTGGGACCAGTTTTTTTGCAGCTGGTCGCGCCATACGATCACGTCGTCGGTCGAGCCGCGCCGCCAGCCGACGTCCTGCTGCCAGACGATCAGGTCGGTGATGAAATTGATGTCGCCGTTCTGGTCGCTGCAAGCGACCGTCGGGCGCGAGGGGTCCATCGTGCGGGCCGTCTCGTTCAGCCGCCGGATGTAGGGCGTCACGTCGTCGCCGCGCATCCAGAGACGCGAGAAGATACCCCACATCACCACCGACGGGTGGTTGATGTTCTGGGCTACGATCTCCTGCAACTGGTCCAGTCCGTTCTGTTCGAAGGCGGGCGTGGCGAAATAGGAGACGTCGCCCAGGAACGACGAGCGGTGCAGCGGGGCGTCGATCCAGACGAGCATTCCCTGTTCGTCGCAACGGTCGTAGAGGTACTGCGCGTGCGGCATTACCGCCGAGCGCAGGGCGTTGGCTCCCATCGTGCGGATGATCCGCAGGTCGGCGTCGTAATCCTCCGGAGTCAGCGTGCCGCCCGAAAGGGCGTTGTCGTGGTAGAGCGTGACGCCGCGGACGGGGGTGCGTTCTCCGTTGATCGTCAGCCCTTCGGCCGTGCTGGCACCGATCGAGCGGAAGCCCGTGCGGACGGCGACGCGGTCGGTGATGCTGTCCTCGCCGATGGAGGCCGTCACGGTGTAGAGCGCCGGGTCGCGCAGGCTCCACAGCGTCGGATTGTCCACCGAGAAGGCCACGGAGACGGGTTTGCCGTCGAGGCGCGCCTTCTGGCGTTTCGAGAAGACCCGCTCTCCCCGCGGACTGGTGATGTCGACGTTCAGCGTGCAGCTGTTGTCGCCCTTCGAGGTGATGTGCACCTCGATCTCGCCCTCGACCTTTTCGGGACCGACCGTCTGCGGGTGTACGAGCACGCCGTCCGACCCGAGGTAGAGCGGCGAAATGGCCGTGCGCTCGGTGAGGATCAGTTCCGCCTCGCGGTAGATGCCGCCGTAGAGGTTCATGTCGGTCGAGGTGGGCAGCACGTCGTCGCGGCTGCCGTTGCTGACCACCATGAGCATCGAGTTGTCGCTTCCGAAACGGATTTTGTCGGTGATTTCGAACGTGAAGGCCGTGGCGCCGCCGCGGTGCGTGCCGACGTGATAGCCGTTGACGAAGAGGTCGGCGACCGACTGTACGCCGTAGAATTTCACGAAAAGGCGTTTCGAAGCCCATTCGACGGGGATATACATGCCGTTCTGGTAGCTGCCCGTGGTTTCGAGCCAGTAGCCCTGGGCCAGCGGATCGGTGTTCCAGCTGTGGGGCAGGGTTACGTGGCGGGCGTTGTCGGAGGTTTTCTCCGACTTGAAGAAAAAGCGCCACCCTTCGTTGATCGGGAAGACCTCGCGGGCGCTGGCCGTCATTGCGACGACGTTCAGCAGCAGGAGAATCGTTAGGTATCTTTTCATGGCAGAGCTGGTTAAATGCTGTATGATGCAAAGATAGTGCAAGCCGGGTGCAGAACCAAGCGTTGCTTGGGGTTTGCCGTGGCGCCGCCTATCCGTGCGGGGGTTTATCTTTGGCAAAGATAATACAAGCCGGGCTGAAAATCAAACTTATCTGTCTTTGCCGTTGCGCCGTTTGTGTTCCGAAGGGGAAATGCCGGCCGGGCGCAAAGCCGGAACGGGGTCCGGTTTTACGCCCGGCGGGCATCGGGGCGGCAGGTACGAAAAAATGGCGGACCGCGCCTCTTCGGTCCGCCAAAAAGCAGGGGATGGGAGTGAAACTTGTTAACTAAAAAACAACTCCTTGGGGGGCATCCCCTGCCGAGGATCGCTTTTGCGGAGCCGGCACAGCCGGTTGCCGTGCCGGACCGCGAAGCGTGTGAACTTTAGCGTTTGATGGTAATCGTCATCTCCTCGCCCGTGATCTCGCCGTACTGGTAGGTGAAGCTCGGTGTTACCTTGATGATGATGTCCTTCAGCAGCGTGGCGCTGTTGTTCTCGTAGGTCAGCGTATTGTCTGTGATTTTGATATATGCGGAAGCATCCTTGTCGCTGGCAGGGGTATCTGCATACTCGGCCGATTTCATCTTGAATACGATACCGGCGGTATTTTTCGCTGCTTCGGGTTTTGCCTGGAATACGTCGTAGGCCGTCTTGCCGTCGCCTACCGTAACGGCTTCCCAGGCCTTCGTGTCTTTGTTGTATTCGATCCACGACTTACCGTCGGCGTCGATCAACTGGAGGTTCTCGAACATATTGGCCGTAGTCGCCTCGTTGGTCTTGTAAGCGACCTCGATAGCCTTGGTCTGTGCCAGCGTCTTGATCGGGGTCTGGATCTCCACGCGCAGCGGCAGGGAAGCTACCTGGATGTTCGTGTCCTTGATCTTAACGACAGCCTTGATGTCGACATAGTTGCGGTTTGCTGCGCTCCAGTCGAGTTTGTCGCCCTCGACGACGGCGTATTTGTCGCCCTTGTTCGGTTTGTCGTCTTTGGAGGTCACTTCGAACGTAAAGCCGTACTTCTCGGCGTCCACCTCGTTGAAGTAGGTCGGCAGTGTGATGTTGGGCCACTCCCAGAGGTTGGTCGTCCCGTTGACCAGACCTTCGACTACGGTCGTCATCACGCCTGCGATGTCGGTTACGTGTCCGACATTGTACCTCAAGTCGAAGTCGGGGATCGTGACATTGTAGTTGAACGTTACGGAAATCTTCTGGCCGTACCAGGTCGTCCATTCGGCTTTCTGCTCGAACTTGTCCTTCGTCGCGGTGATGTCCTTGGCATTCAGCACGCCCTTCAGGGTCGATGCGGTGACGGTCATTGCCGTGCCGTTGGTGTTCTCGATCACCGTGCCCTTCTCATTTGCTTTGTTGAAGAGTTTCGTTACGCCTGCGGGCGTTGCGGGATCGGTCGTAGCTGCGAAGATAGCCTCGGCGAACTCCGCTTCGCTGGCGAATCCGGCCTTGTTGGCTGTGTAAACGTCCTTCCACGTCTTGCTGACGCTCTTCGTCTCGTAGCCGATGGCGTTGTCGACGATGTAGTTGACGGGCGCCGGGGCGGCTCCGAAGGCGATCTGGCCCTTCAGTTTGTAGTCGACGTTCTGGTATACATAGACATACTCGATGTCATAGGCCTTGCCCCACTCGTATGCATCTGCCTGAACGGAGGCTTTCACGCCCATGGCGATCTGGCTGGCGAATGCGGTGAATCGGATGCCGAGATCGTTGTCGACCTCCTTGCCGGCGACCTTGACCGTCGAACGGTCCGTGTCGAGGTTGCCCAGCGTGATAATATCCTCGATGGTGACCTCCTTCGGCAGGTCGATGTCGTTCACCAAAGCGATTTCGCCGAAGATGTTATCGGAGATTTCCGGAGTGGCGGTCTGTCCGGCGATGCCGTTCTTGACGAACGCATAGCTCCATGCCAGCGGTTTGGGAGTCTCCTTGAAGGTGAAGGTCGCGCCGGCCTGGTTGGTGATGATGTAGGTCTGCGGCGCCTCGATCGTTGCCGTCGTGGCTTTCCCGTCGACGTTGATCACGATTTTGTGTGCGCATACGACGTTCTTGCCTACGTCGCCGGAAACGCCTGCTGCACGGAAGTCCACCGTAGCGAGTTTCGTGTCGTAAACGAGTTTCGAGTTGTCGACGCGCAGGATGAATTTGCCGATCTCGGTTTTGTCCGTAATCTCGGCCGACTGGCTGGCGTCGGCGTAGTATTTGGGCGTTACGGTGTAAGCGCCGATGCTGATTTTCGAGCCAAGCAGTTTGTTGACGTTGTCCAGCGTCATCAGGGTCTTGCCTCCGTCGAGCGAAGCCAGCAGCTGCGTATTCTCCAGCAGCGTCTTCTTGCTGACGGCCTGCTTGTTGAACGGCATTTCGATGGTGGCGTAGTCGTAGGCGACCGGCTCCTCGTCCTTGGTGTAAACGCCGAGTTCGATCTCTTGGGCCTCGTCGGGCATGATGCTGGCGAAGTTCGACAGCACGTTGTTCGTTACCTCCGAGGCGGTTTCGTCCTCGGCGCCGGTTCCGGGATTCACGGTGTTCTCGATCGAAAGGGCCAGCGTGATCCATTTATCCTCTTTCTCATAAAGCTCACCAAGCTCTTCCGCCGACATGGTGGCGGTTACGGCGAACTTACCCTCTTCGATAAACCGAACGTCGGTGATGGCGGCTGCGGGAGTTGCCGTTGCGGCACGGGTTTTTATCTGCTCGGAGACAATAGCGAACGTCGCTTTTCCGTTAGCATAGGCATCTACGAGGTCTTTGGCCAGCGAGGCCGGCGTGACGCGGTAGGTCAGCGTGACCATTCCGTTGCCGATGGGGGTGGCTCCGACCTTGTAGAAATCCATCGTAGTATAGGATCCGCCACTGCCAACATACATGGTTCCGGGAACGTTTACCAGCGACTGGATGCGGTTGATCAGCGCAGTGACATCGGCCTGAAGTTGGGCGATGGCCTGCTTGAAGGCGCCGAGTTCCGCAGTCAGGTCGCTCTTCTTCAGGTAGCCCTGCGTCGAAATGAGGCTGATGATCTGCCTGCTCAATGCGGATTCGGCGTTCTTTACCGCTTCGGCGGCTGCCGAGTTCACGTTCTCGATCCAGGCTTTGTTGTTGACGTCCATGTATTCCTTGACGAATTCGGAGGCCTCCTCGCCGGCGATTTTGCTGATGGCGGTCTTGATGTCCTTCACGGCCGGGTCGTTGGTGATGGCGGCCAGGACGGCTGCGACAGCCTGATTCTTCACGGCAGTGGTCAGCTCGCTGTTTTTGGCCAGCTCTTCGAGGATGCCTTTCTTGACCTCGCCGCCGATTTTGGACCAGAGGTCAGCGGCTTTGAGCTGATCCTTGATCAGTTCTTTCACCTGCACTTCGTTTTGCAGGCCTTTGATCAGCTCCTGCACCTGTGTCACGGTCTGGAACCCGAGGTCTCCGACTTTCTTTTCGAGGTCGGCGTCCTTGACGTAGGCTGCCAGCTCCTGGCTCAATTCGGCATCGGTGACGAATTTCGAGAAATCGACATCCTTCAGTTTGTCTGAAATTGTCTGAAGGGCGGAAGCATCGGCCTTCAGTTCGACTTTCGCATTTAGATCGTCGATCTTTTTGTTGATGTCGTCGATGTCGTCGTCGTAGTCCTTACACCCGACACCGGCCAGCATGGTTCCGGTTAAGAACAATGCCAGGAATTTTCTAAACAAGTTGTTGTTTTTCATAGTAAAAATGGTTGAAATAAAGATGTGTTTGTATTTAGTTTTCAATTTGTTATTCGGGCGACCCTCTTTTCTGCTGGTATCATATATGATACGCATGGTGCAAATATATATATAAAAATTTGCACAGCAAAATTTTTGTCCAAATTTTTGAAATGGGAATGAACTATCAAGATGAAATCCTTTATATCTCTACGAGGATCAAGGAGTTGAGGAAGGAACGCAAGCTGACTGTACAGGAGCTGGCTTACCGGTGTGACATGGAAAGATCCAACTTGAGCCGCATCGAGGCGGGGCGGACTAATCTTACCGTAAAAACCATTTGCAGCATCTGTAATGCGTTGAGTGTTAATATGCGCGATGTAATACGTTAGGACGATATACCTATATTTATATATATTGCGCCTAATCGTTCGTTGTATGCTTTTTTTGGGCCGTTTCTTTAAAATTCGTATCTTTACGGTGATAATTTAACGGCTTATTGAACACGCTTGATTTAATCGTCTGCCTCGTGCTGGCGCTGGCCGTCTGGAACGGATGGCGCCAAGGCTTCGTCGTGCAGATATGCTCCCTTGCAGGGATTGTGGCGGGCATTTGGATCGCGGCGCGTTTCGGCGCGCAGGTCGGCGGATGGCTGCGGCTCGATGACGAAGTGGCCGCCGCGGGCGGTTTCGTCACGGCGCTCGTCGTCGTGATCCTCGTCGTGGCGATCGCCGGCAGGGTGGTGCGCAAGGTCTTTCACTTTGCGGGACTGGGCGTTGCCGACACGCTGCTGGGCATTGCCGTATCGGTTTTGAAGTACCTGCTCGTGTTGAGCGTGCTCTTCTCGGCCTTCGATGCGCTGAATGAGGATTATTGCCTCGTGGGGCCGCGGACGATCGAGCAGTCGAAAAGCTACAAGCCTGTCCGGTGGCTTTCCGAATCCATTTTCCCTTTTCTGGAGTGGGTCGGCGAGCGGGTTCCCCGGCAGGAGGAAAAAACGGAGACCGATGGATAGAAAGTTTACAGCCACAGTGGTCCGGGCGACGGGCAGTTGGTACGACGTGCTGCACGACGGTGAGACGGTGCGCTGCCGCATCCGGGGCAGACTGCGCCTGAAAGGGGTGCGTTCGACCAATCCCGTGGTGGTGGGCGACGAAGTGGCGTGCGAGGCCGACGAGGGGGGCGACTATGTGATCGCCGACATCTTGCCGCGGCGCAACTACGTGATCCGCCGGGCTTCGAACCTTTCGAAAGAGTCGCATATCATCGCCGCCAACGTCGACCAGGCGCTGCTGATGGCGTCGCTGCGTTCGCCCGAGACGCCCACGGAGTTCGTGGACCGGTTTCTGGTGACCTGCGAGGCCTACAAGGTCCCGGTGACGATCCTCCTGTCGAAGCTCGACCTGCAGGACGCGGAGGCCGTCGCGGAGTTCCGCGCGGTCTACGAGGGGGCCGGCTACCGGGTGCTGGAGGTGTCGGTCCGGGAGGGCCGGGGCGTGGAGGAGGTGCGCGAACTGCTTGCGGGGCGCACGACCCTCGTTTCGGGAAATTCGGGCGTCGGGAAGTCGACGCTGATCCAGGCCATCGACCCCTCGCTGGACATCCGCACGGGCGAAATCTCCGAAAGTCACCACAAGGGCCGCCATACGACGACATTTTCGACGATGTACCCCCTGGCCGGAGGCGGCGCGGTGATCGACACGCCGGGCATCAAGGGGTTCGGACTGATCGACATCGACGAGGCCGAGCTGTGGCACTATTTTCCCGAGATGATGCGCGTTGCGCCCGCCTGCCGCTTCTACAACTGCACCCACACCCACGAGCCGGGCTGTGCGGTGACCGAAGCCGTGAAGGCGGGCGAAATCGCCTGGCCGCGTTACGAAAGCTACCTGAAAATCCGCGATGAAGATGAAAAATACCGCAAATAACGACTCCCCGGGACCGGACTTCGATTTCGGTCCCGATGCCGCACACGCCGCTGAGCGCATCGCCTGCCTCGCCGGGTTTATGACGCCGGAACGGTATGCCGTTTTGCGGAAGACGGTCTCCATGCGCACGCGCTACATGACGGTGCTGGCCGAGAACATGTACCACGGGCAGAATGCCGCGGCGCTGATCCGCCATTGCGAGGCGTTCGGCGTGCAGGAGATGCACACCGTGGAGACGCTCTGCCCGTTCGAACCCAATCCCGACATTGCGCGCGG
>ULUT01069524.1_pt1 | contig 9954 bp, 9 predicted proteins | sample 1958691 | NCBI WGS metagenome assembly ULUT01 (sample SAMEA4835766, study PRJEB28245) | human gut metagenome | biome: gut microbiome; material: fecal sample | place: Denmark | collected 2008 | reverse complement strand
GTCTTCCAGCAGTTCGTTTTCTCCCGACCACAGCAAAAACAACGGCGTCTGCAACAGTTTTTCGTGCAGGCTCCGCAGCTTTTCGGCGTCATCGTCAACCACGGCAGCATCAAAAACACCGTCCGAATCGTATTCTTCGCGCACCTCCCAGTCCGGGTGCCGCTCCAGCTGCGACTTCAGATCTCCGGCAAAAACGGCGTTGGCGGAAATCAGCAGAATTTTGGCCATGGGCACCTCCTAAAACTTAAAGCCGATACCGGTGACAAAGGCATAGCCTTCGTTGCTTTCCGCCGCGTCGTATCCTTTAAACTCGCCGCGGGCAACCGCCGCCTGCAGCTCAAAATGCCGGTTCAGCTGATAGCGGCCGGAAAGCTGCACGATTTTGTCTTCATAATCGCGGCCGTCAGCCTTGGAATAAAAATAAGTCAGCGCGGTTTTGACCGGACCGATCTCATAGCCGACGCCGATATTGGCCGCCCAGGCGTCGCGATAAGCGTCAAACCCTTCCGGCCGGCGGGGAGAACGCACGTTCATGTCCGCATATTTGTGACTGACGAACGTCCGACGGATGCCGCCGCCAAAAGTCCAGCCTTTGTAATACAGGCTCAGACCGGCCGACAACTCGTCGTCAATATCTTCAAAATGAGCGGCGGCAAGCGAGGCCGACAAGCTGACGTTGCCCAGTTCGCGGTTATGATAAACCGAAGCAATGTAACCGGCTTTGTCGTGATAAGGCGCATAACGGCTGATCAGACCGTCGCGGCTGAAACTTTCCGGCACAAAAGTCAGGCCGAACATGGTGCCGTCGAACTCGGGGCTGATATAGGTAATTTTGGGTGCGGTGCCGTCGGTGTTGATGTCGGTCGAATTGAGCGTGCGGTAGGCGGTGCCGCGGCGGTTGCGCTGCCAGTTGGGGTTGGCGACAAAATTGACCAGATCGCTCTGATTGACGCCGAGAACGCCGGCATCCGGCGCACCGACACCGAGCTGGTAAGCGGCATTGTAACTCTGACCGCCGATAACCCGGCCGAAAGGCGCATCCAAAATCAAATATGCCTCTTCGCCCCACGAACCGTGGTTGTAATCTTTCAGCTGCTGATCAAAACCGTAGGCCAGATCAAGGTAGGCGCCCAGCTGATAGGAATCGTCAAAACTGTATTGCGCCAGCAGGCTGAGGTTGAAACGCGTCGGCAGATGGTAACGGGACCGGTGATAAGAATAGCGGGAATCGGGATGGCCGTATCCAAACAGCGTCCGCGCCTTTCCCATTGCCTCAAAAGTCCATTCCCCGGCCTCGGCCGCGGTACTGATCAAAGCCGCGCAAACGGCCGCTATCGCTGCTTTTTTCATCGTATTTTCCCCGTTTATTGCTTATTGCTGCCAGTCTAAGGACTATTTTTCCGCTGTCAATAAAATATTTACTGGACAAAAAAATGCAAGCGTTGTAAAATGAAAGTATGAAAACAATTATTAAAAATAACTACTATGTGCAGAAAAGAACAGGAATTGGAGTATCTCCAAGACGAAATCAGAGACGAATATTTAGATATGAACTGCTCTGAATTACGCGATCAAATTGCAGCCCTTCAACAGGATCAGGAAATGGACAAATACGAACGCAAAGTACGTTTGTCGGTCTTAAAAGAACTGTTGCAGGACGCCCGCATCGACCGCGACACGTTCTTTGAGAACGACTGAGTCTTTCTCTAAAAAAACAAAAGCTCTCCGACCGCCCGGTTTGAGAGCTTTTTTATGGCTGCCGCATAAGCGGGCAAACGGGCGGTACATCTGCCGGAATTGCATCGTTTGCAGACTGGAAAGGCGGGGCAAAGCGGTCAACAGCCCGGCCTCGGCCGGTGAAAATTTATTTTCGGACAGATACGGCATTTTTTGCTGGAAAGCGGAGAAAATAAGTATATATATAGAAAGAGTATCAATTTTATAACAGGAGAAACCATGAAAAAATTATGTGCTCTTTTTCTCGGCCTGATGCTGGCCGCGTGCAGCAAAGATCCGGCCTCGCAGATCAAAGGCAACGATTATATTCTGCTCGACGCGCCGGAAGGAATGGAAATTTCCCTCTCGTTTGACGCCGAAGCGCCCAAATTTTACGGCCAGGCCGTCAACCGCTATTTCGGCAACTATGAATTAAACGGCGACAAGATCAAGTTTTCGGCCATCGGCTCGACCATGATGGCGGCGCCGGAACCGATGATGAAGGCGGAAACCGAATATTTCAAAAACCTCGGCAACATCGAAACCGTTTCTTTCGAAGACGGCAACCTGGTACTGAAAGGCGGCGACACGACGCTGAAATTCGAACAGGTTGACCCGGAATAAAACAAACGGAAAATCTGCCCGGACATCCGGTGCGGCAGGCGGAGAAAACGAAATTTCCCCGCCTGTTTTTATTTGCAAATATTTTTTTTTATTATACACTAACGACAAGGAAATTCATCAACGGCCGGTTCATCAACGGTTTTCGGGAAAAACAACGTGGCAGAAGACAATCAGGAAATCAAAAGTTCAAAATTTTACCGCTTTCTCAAAAAAATCGGTTTAATTTATTTGAGAATATCGCAAGTTATTCTGATTTTAGGCCTTTTGCTGGTGTTGTACGGAATGTTTGTTTTTGAACCGCAGCACCAATAAAAGAAAGCAAACTTCATGTCTGAAAACAAAACAAACAAAAGCCGGATATGGGAAGAATTCAAAATCTGCTGCAAATGGACCTTTAATGCCGCGGCAATAATAATAGTTACCGCCGCCATAGTCGGCGGCTTTATTTTATCCTTATAAACAACGGACAAACGCGGAAGAGCTTCGCCGGCACATATTTTCGGCAGCTTCGGAGACCGGCTTCGCGCAAAAAGCCGGGCAACAAATTTTTACCGGCAGGCACGGGCGTTTGAAACATAAATTTCCGCCGGTTGACGCAGGGAATCCAAACTTAAACGCCCGGCAGAGCGTCCCCTGTTCGATAAGATATGCAACAAAACACAAAACCCGCACGCATCTGCCCCGAAACATAAATTTTCATTCGCCGGAAAGAGCGGCGATGACCGTTTCAAACCGCAAAAGCCCGGCTTCAATACTCCGCGAATTTACCGGACGGATCAAAATATCCGCATTCATCCGCCGGACTGGGTGCCTAAAGCCTAAAAAAGGGAGATTTTCATCTCCCTTTTTTATGTTTATCGCTGCTGTAAGACGCCGACTATTTGGCAGCGGCCTTTTTCTTTTTGGCCGGCTTGGCATCTTCGTCAAAAGAATACAGTTCCTCGACCGAAACGATTTTTTCTTCGACCTTGGCTTTGCCCAACACGAAGTCGATGATTTTTTCTTCAAACACCGGCGCACGCAGAGCTTCTACCGCCTTGGCGTTTTTCAGATAGAAATCGAAAACGGTCTTTTCCTGTCCCGGATATTTCTTCGCTTCGTTCATAATCGCCTTGTTCAGGTCGTCGGCGGTTACGGTAACTTTGGCTTCGGCGCCGACTTCGGAAAGCAGCAGGCCGAGTTTGACGCGGCGGACGGCAATCTGCTTATATTCCTTCATCAGTTCTTCTTCCGGGGTATTCTTTTCGTGCTCGTCGAGCTGGTTCAGCTCCTTGGCGCGTTTATACTGGGCTTCGATCGATTTGAACTCTTCTTCGACCAGGCTTTCCGGAACGTCAAATTTGTAAGCTTCGTCCAGCTTGTCCAGCAGGCTGCGTTTCAGCTTCAGTTTGGAGGCGTTTTCATAATCTGCCTTAATGCGGTTTTTGATGCTTTCCTTCAAAGCTTCCAGGCTTTCTTCGCCGACGGACTTGGCAAACTCATCATTAACCTCAATCGCTTTCGGTTCGCGGATTTCCTTTACCTCAACCGCAAAAACGGCGTCTTTGCCGGCCAAGTCCTTGGCATGATAGTTGTCGGGGAATTTAACCTTGACATCAATCTTGTCGCCGGCTTTGGCATTGATCAGCTGGTCTTCAAAACCGGGGATAAAAGTGTTGGAGCCGAGCTCAAGCGGATAGTCGCTGCCTTTGCCGCCCTGAAATTCGACACCGTCAATCGAACCGCAGAAATCGATGACCAGGGTGTCGCCCTTTTTGGCCTGACGGCCGGCATCTTCAACTTTTACCGTTTCGCGGCGGGAGCTGACGATATACTGCAAAGCCTTTTCGACTTCTTCGGCAGGAACTTCGGCCATCAGCTTTTCGACTTTGACGTCGGAAAAATCGCCGACTTTAATTTCCGGCAGGGTTTCGGCTTCCATGTCAAATTCGATGTCTTTGCCTTCGTCAAATTTGGTGATGCTGATGCTCGGACGCAAAGCCAGTTTCAGCTTGTTTTCCTTGACCACTTCGTCGGCGGCGTCGCGGACCATTTCGTCCAGAGCCTCGCCCATAACCGAAGCGCGGTATTTCTGTTTCAACATTTCTTTGGGGGCTTTGCCCGGACGGAAACCCGGAAGTTTGACGTTTTTGGCGACTTCGTTCAGTTTCTTCTCGACTTTTGCCTCAAAGTCTTTGTTTTCAATAACCACCTGATATTTTTTCTTCAGGCCTTCTGCTTTTTGTTCTGTTACCTTCATTTTCTTCTCTGTCATAAAATGTTGAAACCAATGTCTGGTGCGGGCGAAGGGACTTGAACCCCCACGACTTGCGTCATCAGAACCTAAATCTGACGTGTCTGCCAGTTCCACCACGCCCGCACTTGCTAAAATTCCTCAAAATACTACTCAAAATATTTTATAAATCAAGCCCTAAATCGTAAAAAGCCACCGGAGAAGCGTTCTAAGCACTTGCAAAATGTGAAGAAATATGTAATATGCCGCTAAACGGACGAAACAGATTTTTTTACAGGAAAAACATGAGCAGCAACAATACCAACCCGCGGAAAACTTTCGCGATCATTTCCCACCCCGACGCCGGTAAAACCACGCTTACCGAAAAACTGCTGTTGTTCGGCGGCGCCATTCAGCAGGCCGGCGCGGTCAAAGCCCGCGGCGAAAACCGGCGCGCCCGCTCCGACTGGATGAAAGTGGAGCAGGAACGCGGCATTTCGGTCGCTTCTTCGGTGATGACGTTCGACTACAAGGACATCACCTTCAACCTGCTTGATACGCCGGGGCACGAAGACTTTTCCGAAGATACCTACCGGGTGCTGACGGCGGTCGACTCCGCCGTCATGGTCATCGACTCGGCCAAAGGTATCGAAACTCAGACCAAAAAACTGTTTGAAGTCTGCCGGCTGCGCAACGTGCCGATCATCACGTTCATCAACAAACTCGACCGTGAAGGCATGGATCCGTTCAGCCTGCTCGACGACATTGAAAAAACGCTGGCGCTTGACGTTACGCCGGCCAGCTGGCCGATCGGCATGGGCAAGGACTTTCTCGGCTGCTACGACCTGATCGGCGATCAGCTGATCCTGATGAACAAAAACGGCGACAAATCACAGAAAAACGCCACCATCGAAACCTGTCGCGGGCTCGACGACGAAAAACTCGACCGTCTGCTGCCGGCGCATGCGGTAGCCAAGCTGCGCGAAGACATCGAAATGGTGCGCGAACTGTGTCCGGCCTTTGACAAGGAACTGTATCTGGCAGGCGCCCTGACCCCGGTCTTTTTCGGCAGCGCGATCAACAACTTCGGCGTGCAGGAAGTGCTGGAAGGCCTGCACAACATGGCACCCTCCCCGCTTGCCCGGCCGGCGGCGGAACGACAGATTCTGCCAGAAGAAGGAAAAGTTACCGGCTTTATTTTCAAAATCCAGGCCAATATGGATCCCAAACACCGCGACCGCATCGCCTTTATGCGTATTTGCTCGGGGCATTTCAAACGCGGCATGAGCCTTTATCAGGTTCGTACCGGTAAACCGGTAAAAGTTGCCACGCCGGTCATGTTCCTGGCACAGGAACGCGAACTGGCGGAAGACGCCTTTCCCGGCGACATCATCGGCATCCCCAACCACGGCCAGCTGCGTATCGGCGACTGTCTGACCGAAGGCGAAAAACTGCATTTCACCGGCATTCCGAGTTTTGCGCCCGAACTTTTAAAAAGCGTGCGGGCGCTTGATCCGCTGAAGTCAAAACACCTCGGCAACGCTCTCCGGCAGATTGCCGAAGAAGGCGGCGCCAGCGTTTTCAAACCGGTGATCGGCGCCGAATGGATCGTCGGCGTGGTCGGAGTGCTGCAGTTTGAAGTGATGGCCGACCGCATCCGCACCGAGTTCGGTATTCCGGTCGCTTTTGAACCGACGCAGTATTTTACCGCCCGCTGGCTCGAGGCCGACGACAAGGACGAACTGAAAAAGTTTGCCGACGCCAACCGCGCGTCGATGGCCACCGACCACGACGGGGCGGAAGTTTTCCTGGCTCGCAATGCCTGGCACCTGAACAAGGCGCAGGAAGACTTCCCGAAAGTGCGTTTAAACAAAACCCGCGAACAGATTTTTTAAAACGCAACTCCCCTGCAGCCGCCGGCCGACAGGGGAGTTTAATTATTGCCGAAGCTGACGTTCATTATACATCACGGCAACAATAACGATTTTAAAACGCATTGCATCAACATGCGCGGTTTTGCTACTTATTAATGCCTTCGAGACCTTGCAGCCAATAAATACATATCCAAAATCCCATACACACCACCACTATGATCTTCAGCAGCAAAGCCAGTTTGTTCCGTTCTGCAACAAACGGCATTTTCAGAAGAACAAGCGCAGCCGACAACAGCAGCACGAAGAATACGAAAATTGTTCCTATTTCCATAAATTTTGCAATATAAAGGTTAATAATTATCATTATAAAAATTTTATCAAACAATCCGAAAATAACATTTTTTAAAAAAAAGTCAACCACTTTGGACAAAAAAAACAAAAATCACCGGTTCCACGGACGGCGGCCGATATACCCGCGCACGGTTTCCATCCGCAAGTGACCGTCACGTTCATAAAAGCCGGCGCCCAAAGTTTCGTTTCGGTCAAAAAAGCGGCCGTCGACCAGCACGCCCCTGCCCGGCACCGGTTCAACCCGTCCGGGATACAGCGGATTATAAATATCCCGCCGGTTCTTTTCCTCTTCCGCCGCATATTTGCTCAGCCAGTTCTGCTTGTTCCAGCGGGAAGCGCCGGGCAGGAAAAAGTATTTGCCGTTGCGGCGGTTCAAACCCGCCATGGTTTTGCCCTGCCGGTCAACAATAATGTCCGGCTTGTCCACCGCCGCCATAGCAAGCATGCCGACAACAACGGCCGCCGTTCCCCATATCCGCCAGCTTCCGCGCCACAGGCAAAGCCAGAGGCCGCCGAGACTGATCAGCACCAACGCCCAGACCGGCATCGAAACGGCGCCGCCGGTCGCATGAGGCAGCGAAGCCACCCAAACCGTCAGCCGGTTGGTAAGCGACAGGCCGAAGCCGACGATTTTGAGCGGCAGCCATTCCAGACCGAAAGGCATGGCCAAAAGAAACACCAGCACAAAGGGCATAATTACGAATCCGATCAGCGGACCGGACAGCAGGTTGGTCAGACTGCTGTAATAATCGAGCTGGTTAAAGTGATAAATGCCAAACGGCAGGGTGGCAACCGAAGCGACAAGATCGGCAATCACCGTGCCGGCGAAATAGGCAAACAGCCCGCGGCCGATTTTGGCCGGCAGAGAAACTTCTTCTCCGCTCAGAAAGCGGTTGAGGCGGCCGGCATATTTTTCATAAAAAGCCACCAGCGCAAACACCGCGGCAAAAGACATCTGAAAACTGGCGCCGACAAGAGCTTCGGGCGTGACGACCAAAACGATCAGCGCCGCCCATGTCAGCGTGCGCACGGAAATCGCCTGCCGCTCGAACAATACCGCCAGCAGCACCACCAAAGTCATGATGAAAGCCCTTTGCGCGGGGATCGCCGCACCCGAGATAACCAGATAAACCGCGCCGATGAAAATGGCAAGGACGGCGGCAACCTTTTTGGAATTATAGCGAAGCGAAAGCGGCGGGATCAGAGCCATCACCATCCGCACCAGGAAAAACATCAGTCCCGCCAGCATGCTCATATGCAAACCGGAAATGGAAAGGAAATGCGCCAGACCGGAATTGCGGTAAGCGTCAATCAACGGACGGCTGATTTTGGTCTGGTCGCCGGCGACGATCGCCACCGCAACCGCAGCTTCATCCGGCGGCAGAATATTGTAAATCCGCTCGACGATCGACCGGCGCAGCGCCGCCGCGCGGTCGGCAAGCCGAGGAGAAGAATCCGGACACTTAACCGGCAGCACTTCACTCGGAATATAACCGGTGCCGGTTATGCCGTCAAAAAACAGCCGGCGGTCGAACTGATAGCCGTCGGCCAGCGACGGAGGAAACGGCGGAGAAACCGCCGCCACCATTTCCACGCAGTCGCCGACTTCAAGCCCCGGATCCCGGTGGATCATGCTCAGCCGATAGCGCCCGGCGACCGGATTGTCTTCAAAATCGTACATTTCTCCGAGCACGATCCGGGGACGCCCGCGGTAATTGGTGTCAAGCCGGTCAATGCGGCCCCGCAGGTAAAGCTTGCCGTCTTCAGCCGGCGGCGCCTTGCGGGAAAGGCAAAAACTTTTCAACTGAACGTCGGCAAAACCGGCGGTTGCCAGCAGCAACAGCAAAACGACACCGCGGACAACCGGACGACGGCGGAAAAGCCACAAGAGAGGCAGCAGGGCAAACGGCGCGGCAGCCGTCCACAGCGGCGGTTCCGAGGGCAGCGCGAAATAAACGCCGATACCGGCGGCAAAGAAAACCGGCACCCACAAAAACCAACGGGTCCGTTCATATAAAAAGCAGGATTTCAGTTCTGACCACAACGGCGGTTCCTTCGGCGGTATTTTTTTATTCCAGATTTAGCGCATAAATAAAAAAGTGCCAAACATTTTTTGTTCGGCACTTTTCGTTTCGGCATTTTACATACCGTCTGCAAATCAGTCCAGCAGGATTTCCAGCCGTCTTCTCGCGTCTTCAAGATACGCCGCGCCGACAATGATGACATTGACGGTCAGGCTCGACACGAAAGGCATCAGGTCTTCGCTGACGATAACCGTGCCGGCGTTTTTGAAAGCGGGCATGTTGAGCGGAAAATCGTCGGCAACGAAAACGGCCTCGGCGTCATAATAAGAAAGCCAGGGATCAGCCATGCGGTCTGCTTCCAGTCTTTCGTTTCCCTGAAAAAGTTCCGGCGAGAACTCGGACAATTCTGCTAAAATTTCTCTTATCGTCATACTCTAATTAATTAATAATGTTTATTGTTTTTAAGTATAACGCATTTTCTCCGGTTGTCAATCCGTTCCCGAAAAACGGCTTTTCAGGCGGATAAAACGGCATTGCCCGTAACCGTTGTCCGACAACGCCGCGGTGCCCTGCCCGATCAGGCCGATCACCGTCGGACTCCGGTCATAGTCCTCATGGGCGGAAACCGGATTAACCACGCCGACTCCGAAAGCGGAAACCGCATCGGTTACGTTAACGCTGACGTTGGTTACCCGCGGACAAATGCGGGAATCTATGTAGCGGTCGACAAAGTCCGGGCGGACGGCATAGGTCAGCAGATCGTCGGGATCGTTAAAGGCGACGATATTCAGACGGCTGATGATCCGCCGGTCGTAATCGCGTCCGTCCGGACAGCAGTAAGAGGCGATTTTGCCGTTGACTTTTGCCGGATCCGACCAGATGTGCAGCAGCGGCAGCTGGTTGGCCATCATAAACACGGTCAGCCTTTTGTCCCGCACCCGGCGGACGGCGGCCGCCGAACCTCCGGCTTCCGCCTTTTGCATATCTTCGGCCAGCGCGGTGAAGGCGTCGATAAAAATCTTGCTGCCCAGACTGTGGGTGATAAACAGCATCTTCTGCGCCGCAACCGCCCGCACCTGTTCTGCCGGAGACATCAGACAGACGCCCTTTTGAAAGTCCGGCAGCGTCTGCCAGTCGGTTTTGAGCATCCAGC
>ULUT01000128.1_pt1 | contig 10094 bp, 10 predicted proteins | sample 1958691 | NCBI WGS metagenome assembly ULUT01 (sample SAMEA4835766, study PRJEB28245) | human gut metagenome | biome: gut microbiome; material: fecal sample | place: Denmark | collected 2008 | reverse complement strand
CCCGACGATTTTGGAAAACCTCCCGTGCGACTTCCTGCCGACCGGCGTTTTCCGCGGACACTGTGGATTTCGGGGTGCTGTCACGGTGGCGAACAGAGCGAATTTCATGCTGCAATAATGACCCTGCATCCCGAACGGTATCCTCCGCCGTCCGGGAGACTTTTTCCTCTGCATAATTGCTGGGGGATTCCGATTGCTCTGACTGCCGGTGAACTGCTTGTTCCTGTTTGGCGCGGACAAAACCGCGCTGCATCTGCTGTTGGGCAGTGTTCAATACCGGCTGACTTTTATGTTTCGTCTTAATTTCCGGCATAGCTTGCCCTCCAATCAGGACTGACCGGCGAACCGCCCTTCACCGGGGCGGGTGGTCATAAGCTGGTAGAGCTTGGTATTTTTCGGAAAACGGTTGATGAAAGGGACCAGGGCACTGCCGTATTTGATAAGACCGGAACCGGCTTCCACATTGGTGATGTAGTTCATCTGCTCGTTGGAAATGTTCAGGAGCCTGCCCAGCTTTTCCCGGTCAGATGCCGCCTGATTCAGCATGACGATGAATTCGGAGTTAGACAGCATGGTGCTGGCCTGCACGGAATCCAGCAAATATTCCACATTCTGGGTAATGGCCGTTGGGAAGGCGTTGCGCTTTCGGAACTGCCGCCATGCGGAGTTGAAAAAGGCCGCGGAGAACTCATTTTCAAAAACCACATGGAACTCATCGATGAACACATGGGTGCGCTTTCCCTTCTTCCAGTTCTGGGTCACACGGTTCAGCATGGTGTCCGTGATGACCAGCAGGCCGGTTGGTTTCAACTGCGCACCAAGGCCGTGAATGTCGAATACAACCACCCGCTTGTCCAAATCCACATTGCTCTGCTTGCCGAAGATGTCCAGAGAGCCGGTGGTGTACAGTTCCAGAGAAAGGGCAATCTGTTTGGCCTCCGGTTCCGGCTGCTCCAGCAGGGTGTCCCGCAGGGTGCAGAGGGTGGGAACGGTGCCGGAAAAAGCGGCATTCCGGTAAACCATCGTAATACACCGGTCGATGATGGATTTGTGCTGGGGGCCAACTCCTTTCTTGTCGATCTGCTCGATCAGGGACATGATGAACTCGGACTTGACCACAATGGGGTTGTTCTCCCCATAGCCGTCCACCATGTACATAGCGTTGAGCCGATCCCGCCCGCCTGCGGAAACATGGATCACGGAACCCATATCCCCCATGGCCTCCACCAAAGGGGCGTACTCCCCTTCGGGATCGCATACCAGAATGTCGTCTTCGGTGTTCAGCATCAGGAAAGTCATAAGTTCTTTGGCAGAGAAAGACTTGCCGGAACCGGGAACGCCCAGCAGAAACGCGGACTGGTTCAGCAGATTCTCCTTGTTGCACATGATAAGGTTATGGGAGATGGCGTTTTCCCCGAAGTAGATACCGCCTTTGTCCATGATTTCCTGCACCTTAAAGGGCATGAACACCGCAAGGCTTTCCGTGGTCAGAGTGCGGAAGGCGTTGAGCTTCCGGGTGCCAATGGGAAGCACGGTGTTCAATCCGTCCATTTGCTGATATTTGAGAACCGCCATCTGGCACATCCGTTTTCTTGCTGTGGAGAGAATGGCATCCGTATCCGCGTCCAGCTGCTCTTTGGTGTCGGCGGTAATGACCATGGTCAGGATGCCGAAGATCATCCGCTGGTCACGGGTGGTCAGGTCGTCCAGAAACTCCTTGCTTTCCTTTCGCTGCAATTCCATATCATAGGGGACAACAGCGGAGAAATTATTGTTGCTGTTCTGGCGGCGCTGCCAGTTGGTTATGTTTGTCTCCACACCGAGAAGCCGGTTTTCCACCTCTCGCACAGCCTCGTCTGTGGGAATGGGTACCATGTCAATGGAGAGCATCATGTCCCGGTTCAAGTCCGTCAACTCGGATACGAAATCATCCTGAATGTAGCTGGCGTAGTCCTTGAGGTACAGTACCCTAGCGTACCGTTCCCCGATCTGGAGATAGTCGCTGTGCCGTTCCATGGAATCCGGGCAGATGTAGTCCCGGAAGCTGTGACCCTTTCTGGCAGAATCCCGGAGAGAGAAGCGGAACTCATTTTCTTCTCCCCTGCGGTAGAAGCGGTGAAGAATTTGCAGCCGTTCCATGGCGTTCATGGGGCCGCAGGTGGAGCCAAGGGCGGCGAAGTGGGCAGAAAGGTCTGCTTCCACACGGGCAAAGAAGCTCCGGGCGGCATCCACATCCTTTTTGCGGACGGAAACTGTCAAAAATTTCTCCTGGATAATACCGTTGCCATTGGTGGCCTTGTCCAGAAGCATCTGGTTGTATTCCTCCCGGTAGTCGTCCAGGCCGTCCCACTGCATGGGCATGAGGATGGACTTTTCAAAATTGATCTGGCTCATCTTATGGTTGAAGATGGTGATTTTTGTGGTAGCTCCGCAATCCAGACTGTTGATAAGGGCAGAGTAGCCCCGGAACATCTTTTCTTTGTCCGGCTCCGAGGCCACCTGATAATTGATGTCCGTGAAGCGGAAGGTTTTTGCGTACCGCCCACCAGTGAGGAAGATCCCGTCCTCCCAGATTTTCTGAATGGGGATCACGTCCTGGACACGTCGGGGAATGACATATTTCTCCCGGTCCTGTCGCACCAAAGTACGAATGGATTTCATCATTTCTTATACGCCTCCTTTTCGTGGTTAGAGATGGTGTTCTCCAACAGCTTGTAGTAGAGATTGTCCGGCTCAGAAATAAGCCGCTTTGGATCCAGCAATTCCGAACGAATCCAGGCCCAGGCCAATTGCTCGGCGGTCATGCCGTGGTAGTTGACAAAGCCCATGGCCGCAAAGGGTGCGGCTCCCAGAATACACATCCAGCTGACGGTTTCCGTGCCCACATAGGGCTTTAGCAGAAAGTACAGTCCCACGGCAACCAGCATTGCCGCCAGCGAGAAACCGCACTGCCGCATGGAGAGGCCAAAGAACATGGATTCACTGTAGGACTGGATCTCTTTGTTGATTTTTACTTCCAATGGTTTCCTCCTTGTTTTGTGTAAAAGAATAACGCCTCCCGATTGGAAGGCTTTGAATTGCAACTAGGGAACTTTTTGATGAAATAGCGGTGAAAAAGTTCCCTAGATTGAAATGCCATTTTACAGCCCCATCATCTCCCGCACGACCCTGTCTGCCATTTTCACAGAGCCAACCAGGATCAGCATATTGAAGATCAGTTCTCCAATGTAGCTCCACACCATCGTAGCAGCTGCCGCTCCGGCATCCACCACCGGGGGCGAGGACGCAAAGGCGGAGAAAATCACGCAGGCCAGCACAATGACGGCCCCTTCCAGACAGACGGAGGCGTAGCTTTTGAGAAAGCTCTTGCCAATGCTCTGTGTGGGTTCCCCGGCAAAGGTGGACAGGGGAATGGGGGCAATGGCTGTATACATGAACATTTTGAAGAAGCGCCCGTAGACGCTCAGGATCATCTGAAATGACAGTACCCAGATGAACAGCCCGCCGATCAACGTGACCGCCCACAATGGAATGGATTCAAAGAACCCGCAGTCCTCAATGGCCGAGACAATTTCAGATGGCAGTACCGCGGACTGTGGCTGGCCAAAGCCCGCCGCCTGCATAATGGTGGAGATCACACCCTGCACAATGTCCAGTAGCGCCAGCATCAAGTCCATGCCGTAGGTAATGACCCCTTTGGCTAGGGCAAACCGCACAAACAGCCGCAACGCGTGTTCCGGGCGCTTCACATCTGTCAGGGAACCGCAGGTTTTCATAACACCAATCACAAAGAACAGTACCAGCAGAGCATAGCCAATGGCCTGCAAGGCTCCGTGGATGCTGGATACCACATTCCAGAGGGTGCCGCCCTTGAAGTTGGTGGGGGACTGCGTAATGAGCTGCCAGATTTCGCTTAACTTGTCATTCCAGACATTCAGGGCTTTTTCCAGGTTTTGTACGACCCAGTTGTCTGACATTTTCTATTTCCTCCTGTATTGAGTTTGACATTTAATCACTTATGACATATAATATCTTTCAAAGGGGTGTTTTTTATGGTTAAATCAGAAAAAGAGGCATTATTCCACATCTATCATGAAGAAAGTCTGTACGAATTAGGGCAAATCACGAAAGATGTACTTAGAGAGAAGTTGGACTATTTCATTAGGGTTCTGGCTGACTATGATTACTCAAATGCAGAGATTCAGTGTTTAAGAGTAAACAAAAGATATGGCTTCTCACTTGAAATATGAGCCCCATGAGCGGGCAGCAAGGATGCTTCCTTGCTGCCCGCTCACCATTTAACCCACGATCAGATCCAGAATTTCCTTGGCAAAGGTGATAATAATGCCGCCAGCCAGAGTCAGAAAGCCGTTGCTCCGCTGAGAAGGATCATGAGACTGCAAGGAGAGGCCCACCTGAACAATGCCCCAACCCAGCAGGATAAGACCCACGGCACGGATCAGGCCAAAGATAAAGGTACTCAGGTTGTTGACCACCGTCAGCGGGTCGCCCGCGGCATAGGCGGGCATGGCCAGACCGAGGATCATAGCCCCGGTGAGAACGGCGCAGCTGTAACGCCGGAAGCCCTTGCGGACATTTTCGGGCATGGGCAGGGGCTTAGAAGTACGACGGGTGGTGGGATGAATGATGTTGTTGATGATGTTTTTCATAAATTTCCTCCTGATGATTAGAATTTTGATTTTGGTTATTTCCCTGTGCTTTCCTGCGCATAAAGTCATAGACTTCCTCCTCGGTAAGGACGACATAGTCCCCGGTGCCGGTGTCCACGGAAGCAGCCTGTTTCAGCTTTTCCAGATTAATGGAAACAGCGGCAACGCTCAACGGGTCTGTGCCGTGCTGGTAGGCCACAGCCTTTCCATCTGTGGTGAGGGCCACATCGGGGTGCTTGAGGATGTTGTATTTCAGATCCTTCACAGGGCGTTCGCCCCGAATAAAAAGAAGCGCGTAGCGGTTGTCCAGCATACGCACTTCATCCGGGGTCATCAGCTCCCGCCCGGCAGTCTGAAAGTTGGTGGTGTAGCTTCCGCTGCGGCCTTTGGATTGGCCGTAGGTGTTGGTGTCGATGGTCTGTTTTCCCAGCAGCTTGGACACATACTCGTGGGTGGATTGCTCATTGCCGCCTAAGTATAGGAAGGTATCGCAGTTGCCTACGATGCTTTCCCATTGCTTATCAAAGAGTGCTTTCAGCTGGGCCAGATTCTGGAGGATGATGCTGACAGAAATTTCACGGCTTCGCATGGTGGCAAGAAGCTTGTCGAAATCATCCGGCAAGGCCACGTTGGCAAATTCGTCCATGACAAAGTGGACATGGACCGGCAGCCGCCCGCCATGCTCAAAGTCCGCCTTTCGGTAGAGCTGCTGGAACAGCTGGGTGTAGAGCATACCGACGATGAAGTTGTAGGAGCTGTCGCTGTCTGGGATCACCGCAAAGACGGCGGTTTTCCGTTCTCCAATTTCTCCAAGCTCCATTTCATCCGTCTGGGTGATTCCCGCCAGAGAAGTCAGATTGAACTTCTCCAGATGGGAGATCAGAGTGATCTGAATTGATTTCAGGGTCTTGCCGCTGCCGGAGTGATAGCCTTTGTAGTATCGCACGGCGATATGCTCCGGGTTTTTCCGCTCCAACCGCTCGAACAGCTCGTCCAGAGTGGAGACATATTCCTCGTTGTCCTCCTTCACATCTCCGGCCCGGATCATGTCCATGACCATGGGAAAGTTCTGTTCCTCCGGGGGCGCCTCGTAGTGGAGATAGGAGATAAGTGCTTTTAAGAGCATAGCTGCCATGTCCTCCCAGAAGTGGTCGGAGGATTTGCTGTCCTTGGGGGTGGTGTTCTTCATGATGTTGGTGGCAAGCCGCTGAATGTCATCGTCGTCCCGGAGATACACAAAGGGATTGTAGCAATGGCTCCGTTCCGGGTTAATTAAATCCAAAACCTTAATGACATAGCCCTTTTCCTCCAGAAGATGGCCAGTATCCCGCAGCAGTTCACCCTTGGGGTCTAGGATTACGAAGGAGGTGTTGGCCTGCATGATATTCGGCTTCGCGTAATAGCGAGTCTTGCCGGCACCGGAACCACCGCAAATCAGGACATTTAAGTTTCGACGGTGCTTCCTGCCGTCCAGACCCAACGCCATTTGCTGTGTCAGCAGCTTATTGGCGTTCCCGCTCTGCTGGTAACGTTTGGCGATAGAGAGGGGATTCCCCCACCGGGCAGAACCCTGTTCTTCCCGCCGCCTGTAGACGCGTTCGTTGGAGACATAGATGCCAATACCAAGGCCATAGAGCATGAGGAAGATCAGCAGCGTTTTGAGGCTCTTGTCACACCAGACGATATGAAAGGGATTTTCCAGCGCCGTGCCGAAGCCCTCCAGCAGCGTTCCCAGACCGCCCTCCAATAGAGGAGCTGCCAGTAATGCCAGCCAGACGACAGGGATGATACCGCAGACATAGAGAACGCAGTTCTGCCGGGATAGCTTATCGTTCACGGTCAAACTTCCTTTTGAGCTTTTTCTCCGGCGCGTCAATGACCTTGATCAGCAGGGCGTTGATGTCCTCCGTGGGCTTGCCCTCCCGGATCAGGTCATTGCGGAAGGCGTTAAGGCCATTGACCATGAGCCGCTGCTCATAGTCGCTGACCTGAATCAGATGCTGTACTTCTGCCATACGCGCCTCCTTTACCGGGCATCGTCCCGCTGCCTGCTCCCGTGGCTTTTGGCATCCAGAAAACGGAACATATCTGCGGAGATCTGATTGGCGGCGGTGCGGATTGCTTTCAGCTCCTCCCGCAGCTGTTTCGGCTCCATCTCCGCGTACTCCTTGGGCAGCTGGGCGACGGCAAGACTTTTTCCGTCGATCCCATTGCGCTGGCAGAGAATATTGCCGACACACTGAGCAAGGAATGTATTGTCCTCCCGGCTGTAGTTCCCGGTGTCCAGATAGGCGTGGGCAAGCTCCTGAGCAACGCCCCGGAACACATCCTCCATGGACTGCCCTCGCAGAACAAAGACAGTTTTTTCCTGGGGACTGTAGAGGGCACTCTGCCCATCCGGCAGCTCGTCCCGGAAGTCTACCTTGCAGGGAGCGTAGCACACCATGGCATTGAGAAGCTGCCGGATGTCAGGATTCGCCACCCGTTCGGGAACAGGAGACAACATGGTCTGGGAAATATCAAAGACACGCTTGACGTTGATGCCGACACCTTTGGAGCCGTCCTTGCGGGTGTAGGAATTTCCGGGTTCCATAAGGAGAATACCGGATTCTCCTTTGCGGATATAACCTCCCCGGCCACGCCAGAAGTTGGCCTCTCCCAGATCGGTAGCATCCGGTTTTTGGGCAGCGACCAACAGAGCATTGCTGACGGAATACCGCTCGAATTTGGACTGCACATCTAAGTAGGTCTGAAAAGCCTTTCCATCTGTGCCGACTTTTTTCAGAGCGTCATCCACCATGGCATATGCCGATTCCCGATCCTGCTGCTTGCGGCTGGCCCATTCCTCCTTGTCAAAAAATTCGTTCATTTCATCGTTCCTTTCCTTTCGTGATTTTCTCCACTACCTTGTCGGCAATGGTATTCTGCGGATTGTCTAGTTGACTAAACCGCTTCTGCCGAATCTGCTTCATCGCTTCACGAACAGAGGGACGACTGTCAGAAAATATTTCTTTGCCCCGTCTGTTCGGCAATGTACTCTCGGACGGACGTTCGGCCTCGGTCCGTCCGGTCTGAGGGTTTTCCTCCACAATGTGTTTCTCCGGGTCCTCACCAAACAGTTCCTTCACGAAATCATCGTTATGGGGCTTATCAGAGCCGGAGCGCACATCTGCGTCCTCCTCGCTGCGGCCCTTATCCTGCTCCTTGACAAGCTCTGTTTTCAGAGATGCCAAATCCACAGTGGCAAGACCGAACCGGGTGAAAATGCGGTTAACTTTTGCGGCATCCTCTGCCCGAACCATAATGTCCGTAATACCGTCAGTGGCGTTCTTGTCCTTGAGGACGCAATAGAGAACGCCGTATTTCTTGGCCTCCTCGCAGAATTTCTGAAGGTCCCCATCCTTGACGGCGAACACCTTCAGCTCCTTGCCAGAGCGGAGCATATTGGTCAGACGGATTTTGCCTTTGGTTTTCTTCTGGTCTTTCAGAATGGCGTAGATCATGATCGCCAGCTGCTTGGCGGCAGAGCCGGACAATTTTGCCGCAACTTCAACGCCGTTCAGACTCAAACGGACGACCTGATCTGCCGCCTCGCCGGAATAGCTCATGCTGTTCTTCCTCCTTTCTTTCGATTTCCTGTTCCTGCTGCAATTGCTCCAGATTCCGCTCCATCAGAGCGGAACGGGCTTCAATTTCGTCACATAATTTCACCTCCTGACGCAGTGTTTTTATCTCAGAGGATACCTCCTTGATACGGGATTTGAGATTTTCAACCGCGGGTGCATCCTCCCTGCGGGTGGCAGTCCGAAGCTGGCTGCGGAGCGCGTTGCGCTCCTGCTCCAATTCCGCAATTCTGCCTGTGGACTTTGCCCTGTGGGATTCCAGTTCGACTAGACTGCCGTATTCGTGTTTGGCAAGAAAGCGGGTTTCCGCATCCAGCTTGTCCAGAAGGATAAGGTCTTGCCGCATAGAATAAGGCACCCGCTTTACGGACGCCGGATGCTTTTGGATAATGCGCAGCTCATAGCAATAGCGCAGATATAGGGCGTGAATGCCTTTGGCTTTTGGGTAGGGAACAAATGGATGGCGTATTTTGGCCGTCCGGTCTGCCTCCGGGAAGGGTGTCTGCCTGCGTACATTGTCATAAACACGGTCCAGGATTTCGGTCAGAGAATACCCCGGCCCCAGCCGGTGGAAGCGGAAGTAGCCTTTCGCTCCGGGTGGTTTTAGAGCCGGATATTTGAGAGGGTGCCCATCCGGGGTGCGGGTTTTGAAGGTGTAGCCCATGGCCTGCATGGCTTCCTGAAAATTCCGCTGGGTGGTAGAGGCCAGAATGGCACGGTCAATGTCGGAGCGGATGACACTGCGCAGGGTGGGCTTTCCATCTTTTTCGGCTGCCCATTCGCTGTAGGTTTTGCCCCGGCCTTTGGGATTCCGAATTACGGACAGGCCGTACTCCTTGCAGAGGGCATCGGACGCTCGCTGCATTTCTTTATAATCTTGCTTGGTGCGGTGGTATTTGATGCCGTCCACAAAGGACACGGTGTTGATAACAAAGTGGGAATGCAGATGGTTGGCGCGGTCCAGGTGGGTAGCCACAAGTACCTGATAGCGGTCCCCCCACAGCCGTTGTGCCAGCTTGACCCCAATCTCATGGGCAATCTCCGGTGTGGCTTCTCCAGGAGCGAAGGACTGATAGCCGTGGTAGGCAATGACACCATCCTCTTTCCCGTAAAACTTCTTGATTTTCTGCATCTCTATTTTGGCGGTACGGGGATTGCAGTTGATACCGGACACAAACCGCTGAACGACCTCCTCACCATCCCGCGCTTGGGACTGGCTGGTCTTGTGCTGCTGGATGGCGTAGTCAATGACATCGGACAGGTCGCTGTCGCCGGTGGAAACGGCGGTGGTTTTCTCCACGTTTTCCACATAGTCCAGGACCTTTCCAACCCTGCCATGAACACGCCAGATGGATGTAACCGCCATGGGTCAGCGCTCCATAGGCACGGGATCAAGGACTGCCGACAGAATTTTCTGAACAGCCTCCTCAAACATCCGGAGGCTATCGTCATAGTGCTTGGCATCGATGGCTCCCAGCGCATGGGCCTTCATGGCAATTTGGTTGAGATTGTTCCCGATGTAATGCAGCTCCCGCATCATGGAAAAGAAATCCGGGGGCGGAGCTTCTTTGGGAACAACACCGTTGATAAGCTGCCGCAGATAGGCGGCAACAGACAGGTGGCTGCGCCTTGCTTTCTCTTGGAGATTCCGGGCTTCCGCTTTGTTCAGCCACAACTGGATTTTGACGTTTCGGTTGCGAATAGATTTCACTCCTTCTCGATTCAGATACAGGGGTATCAGGGGTTTCCCCTGACAAGCGGCCTTTGTGGGAGTACAAAGGCGATGCTTGCTCCATAAAAG
>ULUT01041273.1_pt1 | contig 10097 bp, 4 predicted proteins | sample 1958691 | NCBI WGS metagenome assembly ULUT01 (sample SAMEA4835766, study PRJEB28245) | human gut metagenome | biome: gut microbiome; material: fecal sample | place: Denmark | collected 2008 | reverse complement strand
GGAAAGACAGCCGCCATGACACGAGGAATGACACTCGTCCGGACCCCGCTTGTCGTCTTTACGGACGCCAACACGATGGTCAACAGCGAGGCAATCCGTGAAATCGTACTGGCTTTTCAAAACCCGAAAGTGGGCTGCGTGGCAGGAGAAAAACGTATAGCCGTACAGACGAAGGACGGAGCAGCCGCCGGAGGCGAAGGCATCTACTGGAAATACGAATCGACACTGAAAGCGCTCGACTCCCGTCTCTACTCAGCTGTAGGCGCTGCCGGAGAACTGTTTGCCGTCCGCCGCGAACTCTTCGAACCGATGGAACCGGATACGCTGCTCGACGACTTCATCCTCTCTCTCCGCATCGCCATGAAAGGATACACCATCGCCTACTGCACCAACGCCTACGCCATCGAAAGCGGATCGGCAGATATGGGTGAAGAGGAAAAACGGAAAGTGCGCATCGCTGCCGGAGGATTACAGTCGATCTGGCGTCTGCGCCCGTTGCTGAACCCTTTCCGTTACGGAATCCTTAGTTTTCAGTACACGTCGCACCGGGTATTGCGCTGGTCTGTCACTCCATTCCTGCTGTTTGTGCTGTTGCCGCTGAATATAGTCGTTTTACTGCTGGGCGGATCTCCCCTGTTTTATGGCACCCTGCTGGGGTTACAGATTCTTTTCTACGGAATGGGATACTGGGGATATTACCTCTCTACCAGACAAATAAAGAATAAAGTACTGTTTATTCCCTATTATTTCTTATTCATGAACGTGAATGTGCTCAAAGGAATCGGCTACCTGAAAAGAAAAAAAGGAAGCGGAGCGTGGGAAAAAGCAAAACGCGCGGAAAAATAAGAACAGAGAAACAAATCTTTTATTATCTTTGCATGAAACAGAATCTTATAAATCTAATCGGACAAGCATGAACAGAACATTACATGAGGCGGATAATGCGCAGAGGATACTGAAACTGACTGCCGACACCATGCTATTAGTCGATAGAAATGGCATTTGCATTGATATTGATATTCATAGCAATTTATGGTTTTTGCAAGAAGAGAGGCTCTTAGGAAAAAATATATTCGAATTAATGCCCGAACATACCCGGGAGAAGGTCTACAGCACCTTCGAAACCGTACTCCGGGAACAGCGCAGCATCAGCAAAAACTACAAGCTGGAACTGAAAGATGATACCTATTACTTCAAGTGTATCATGTATCCTTACGATGACAACGTGCTCTGCCAATATCGGGACATCACCCAGCGAAGCAACGTGAAACGCCAGCTGGAGCAGGTCAACAGGAACTTACGGGAGATACAGAAAGTGGCCCAGATCGGACAGTGGATGTACAACACATACGACAATGTATTCTATTATATGGGCTACACCGGAGTGTTATGCGAAGAGTCCTCCCGAAGTATCTCTCTTGACAACTACCAGCAGCTTATTGTCGAAGAAGACCGCCTGAACTTCACCAACTGGTGCCGCAAAAACGAGGAAGGTCCCAACGAGGAGAGCATCAGCTACCGCGTCCGCGTTGCCGGAGAGATCTACTACATGCGCCTGCAGGCCTATCTGCGCGAAGAGCTGCCGAACGGTAGCTGCAACATCGAAGGGTACATCCAGAACATCACCTACATACAGCGTCACAGAAACGATATCAACACGCTGACACATGCCATCAACAACGCAAAGGAGAGTATCTTCGCCGCCAAAGAGGATGGCACGCTGATCTTCGCCAACCGCCAGTTCCTTCAGAATCATGGCATTCCAGAAAGTGAGGAGATCGGCAAACTGAAAATCTACGAAATAGCCGGGGACATGAAAACGGAGAATGACTGGCAGGAACGCTGCAAAGATATTCTTCACGGAGGAAGCAGAAGTTTCATCGCCCATCACCCCTCGAGGATAAGCAAAAACATACTGGCTTACGAAGGGATCATGTACAATGTCACCAACGACTCCGGAGAGGAAAGTTACTGGTCGTTCTCACACGACATCTCCGAACGGCTGCACTATGAAGCGCAAATCAAACGGCTCAACCTGATCATGGATACCACCATCGACAATCTTCCCGCCGGAATTGTCGTCAAGGAGGTCAACAATGATTTCAGATATATCTACCGCAACCGGGAATCGTACAACCGGGACCTGTGCGTCGGCGAAGCTATCGGCAAGAATGACTTCGACTACTATCCGCCCGAAGTGGCAGAAAAGAAAAGGGAGGAAGATGTACTGGTTGCCACTACCGGACAAGGACTCCACTGGACGATGGAGGGAAAAGACAAAAACGGAAACCAGCTCATTCTGGACAAGCGGAAGATACGGGTGGACGGGGACGAACTATCCTCTCCTATCATTGTCAGCATCGAATGGGACATCACGGAACTGGAAAAGATCAAACGGGAACTTCAGACATCCAAGGAGAAAGCCGAAATGTCCGACAAACTGAAATCTGCTTTCCTCGCCAATATGAGTCATGAGATACGTACTCCGCTGAATGCCATCGTCGGCTTCTCGCATCTGATCGCCGAAAGTGAAAATACGGAAGAACGGCATACATTCTACGAAATTGTCGAGGCCAACAACGAACGTTTGCTGCAACTGATCAACGAGATTCTCGATCTTTCGAAAATCGAATCGGGCATTATTGAGTTCACCAGCGCACCGGTAAATATCCACAGCCTGTGTAAGGAAGTGTACGATGCCCACGTCTTCCGTACTCCACAAGGGGTGAAGCTAATCTACGAGCCATCCGAAAATGGTCTGGTGATAGAGACTGACAAGAACCGGGTGTTCCAGGTGTTCTCGAACCTGATAGGCAACGCGTTCAAATTCACAAAGGCGGGCAGCATCAGCTACGGATACAAGCTGGTGAACAAGCAGGTTGTTTTCCACGTGACTGACACCGGTACGGGCATCGAACCGGAGAAAATAGAACGTGTGTTCGAACGCTTTGCCAAACTGAACAACTACGCGCAGGGCACAGGACTGGGACTGTCTATCTGTAAAACAATCGTTGAACGGTTGGGTGGCGAAATCTCTGTTTCTTCGGTGGTAGGCAAAGGGACGACTTTCACTTTCACGCTGCCTTACGAATCGGATCAAGCATCCGGAGATAGGGAAGAACAGGAAGGGAATGCGACGAATGCAAACGGAAATCCGAGTGATACGGCAGCCATGGGAACGTTCGCTGAAACGTCTGTCCAGGATGCTTCCGACAGCGTGTCCGGAAATACAGAGGAAGGCTGTTCCGAAGGTAGTTCCGCTGATGCCTCTCCCAGTCAGCAAACGATTCTGATAGCAGAAGATGAGGACAGCAACTTTGATTTGCTGAAGGCCATTCTTGGAAGGAAGTACAGGCTGATACGTGCCCGGGATGGTATGGAAGCCGTCATGTCATACGACGAAGCGAAGCCGGACCTTATCCTGATGGACATCAAAATGCCCAATCTCGATGGTCTGGAGGCCACAAAGATTATTCGTGAGCTCTCTACCACTGTGCCCATCATCGCACAAAGTGCTTATGCCTACCAGCAGGATCAGATAGCTGCTATGGACGTCGGCTGCAATGACTTCATTGCCAAACCGATCTCACAAGCGAAGCTCAAGGATATGATTAATAAATGGTTACCGTAAAATGAAAGCCTTCTATAGATTACTCTACTATCTGTCTATCTTGCTGACAAGTATTTTGGCTGGTTTCACATTAGCCGGAGCCTTTGCCGGAGATGCTTCACCGGACAGCTTTACGCTAATGCCTTTTATCGGATTGATTTTGCCGGTACTTTTGCTGGCTAATGTCGTCTCTGCGATCTATTGGACGGTCCGCTGGCGATGCTGGGTTTTCATTCCTTTCATCGCCATATTGGGAAACTGGGGATACCTGACTCGTGTTCTCCAGTCTCCGCTTTTTGACTCAGCTTCCCAACCGAATACTGAATCTTTGTCTCTGAAGAAAAACGAAAGAGGCACCGAATCAGCACTGACTATTGCCACCTATAACGTTAACAGCTTTAATCACGAACACACAGGTTTCTCATGCAAGGGAATCGCTGCTTACATGAAGGAGCTCGGTGTAGATATCTTCTGTTTTCAAGAGTTTGGGATCAATCATGAATTTGGTATTGACAGTCTTCGCACCGTTCTTTCCGAATGGCCGTATTACTATGTACCTTCTTCTCCTGCCGGGGAGAGTCTTTTGCAACTGGCTGTGTTCAGCCGTTATCCTATCAAGGAGAAACAGCTCGTCACCTACCCAAATTCCAACAATTGCAGCCTGTGGTGTGATATCGACATCAACGGCCAAACAATCCGTCTGTTCAACAATCATCTGCAGACTACAGAAGTCAGCCGCAACAAGCGCAAACTGGAAAAAGAACTTCGTGCGGACGATACCGACCGTGCGGAACGTGCCGCTCTCACCCTTGCCGGTGGTCTGCACGAGAACTTCAAAAAACGTGCTGTACAAGCTAAACAAATCAATCAACTGATTTCCGATTCTCCCTATCCCACCCTGGTATGTGGTGACTTCAACTCTCTCCCTTCTTCATATGTATATCAAACGGTAAAAGGAGAAAAGATGAATGATGGTTTTCAGACCTGCGGACATGGGTATATGTACACCTTCCGATATTTCAAGCATCTGCTGAGAATCGACTATATCCTCCATTCGTCTGAGTTTCAAGGGGTGGATTACTTCTCTCCGGATTTGGAGTATAGTGATCATAATCCGGTGGTGATGAGGATGAGGTTATAAGCTTTACGCTGTATATCACTATATAGTAAGGCAACAAAAAAGCCGGTTAACTCATTATGAATTAACCGGCTTCCCATTAAAATAAAATCCTTCTTTTTAACTTTAAAACTTGTATTAGAAAGTAACTTTTACTCCTAATTGCATAGACCATGCACTACCAATGGTATTGGTATATTGCCATGATGATCTTTCTTTAAAAGCTTCACGTGAATTAGCATTTATCTGGTAAGTCAAGGGTTCACCAACTTTGCTGGCAGTTTTTAATAACTGTACATTGTCATAACTCTTGAGACCACAAGATTGATATGCTCCCCATTTTGAATTAATCATATTTCCTACATTCAGCATATCAAGGCTAACCTGTATTCCATATTTACGCCCACCTAAAGTTGCATAAAAATCCTGAGCAATTTTAAAATCAAAGCGATTAATCCAAGGTGTTAAAGATCCATTACGTTCCACATATTTTCCCTTACGATCTTTAAGATAAGAATCATTGTTCACAAAATCCCAAAAATCTTTAGCTTGATCTACAGCAGAATAAGTAATGGCACCACTTTTATCTGTAATATCAACAAAGGTCATTTCATCCTGAGAGTTAGGCACGTATATTAAATCCGAATAATTGCCATCACCATTCATATCATTATAATATGTATAGGAATAACGTCCAGTATGATATCCTGAATAAAATAACGAGAACGTTGTCTTTAAGCATTTAGCATAATTGATTTCATAAGAAGCATTAGCAATAATACGATGGGGCGTAGAAAATAAAGAATAAGATACTCCAGGATCATTCAATGAATTTACTGCCACATTATTTTGCCATGCTGAATTAGGTGCTGACCCTGGATTTGCAGTCAGATCTTTAGCCATTGTATAAGTATAGCCGATAGACCCTGTAAAACCAAAATCGTATTTCTTTGTCAAAATAGCATTAAAAGAATATTGATATCCTTTATCTTCTCCATTAGAAAGTTTTACCACTACATTCTTACCATTAGTATAATCATTATACTCGTATTTTTTTGAAGCCCAATAAATACGATCCGGCTGTTCATTATACACACCCGTAGGCTCAGCCTCATTCATATTGATCTGCGCAACATTGTAAATATCTCTTGTATACATTGCTCCAACAGATAACATAAAATCATACGGCAGTTGAATATCCACATTCAAATTACTACGCCAAACTTGCGGCATCTTAAACTTAGGATCTACATATGCTATGACATCAGGTGCCTGCTCTGAAGGTGTAGAAGGAAATAAACTGGGATATTTCTGCAGAGTTTCTCTATAATTAGGATTAAAACCAAAGTCAGCAGGTAAAGAGCCCGGATTTTTTTGTGTATTATACTCTACCATATTTTGGTATAAGCCCGAATTACTTGGTTGATTAGTGAACCATACAAAAGGTAACAATCCAGTAAAGATTCCTGTACCTCCTGATACAATTACGGAGCGATCACCTTTTACATCCCAATTAAAACCGACTCTTGGCGAAAACAAGACTTGCGTCTTCGGCCACTTAGAAATATCGACATGAGTATTATTTACAAAAGCTAATTCCTCTATTGACTTGTTAGAATCCAATGAATTCATATATATTGGCATATCCAGACGTAAGCCATAAGTCAAACGAAAATTAGGAGTAAGAGACCATACGTCTTGGGCATACACACCAGCCATTCCGAATGTCAACTCAGAACCTGGAGCATCATTACCATTATACCCATATGTAATACCATAAATGGTAGGTACTTTTCCCTGCATAAAATCATCCATTGAATCATAACGATAATATCCGTAAGGGCCTCTCAAATAAGAATTTTTAAAATATTGGCGTTCAAAAGAAACGCCAGCAAGCAATTCATGTTTTCCTAATGATATACTCACATTATCAACAAGACTAAATACATTATTGATAACCTGATTATTAGGAGTAAACACTTCTGTACCTAAAGTTATATATTGCTTTCCGTCCTTATATATATCGACAAAAGGAAAATCAGAGCCTTTCTGCTCGCGTGTATCACTAATATGAGTATATGTGGCTAACAGTTTATTCTGAACATTATTCGAGAAACGACTATTTAACTCACCTGTTATCGATGTTACTACGTTTTTCATCTTATAGTTTGAATTACCAAAAGAAAAGGCATCCAAACCATAACGATTAGAATTAGTACTAGTTATAATAGTGGACTTAGCGCTTACTTCTCTGTCATCTTCTGAGGAAACAGAATTAAAACGCACTGTCAACTTATGGTTCCGATGTATATTCCAATCAATACGGGCCATTAACTTCCAATTATCACTTTGGAAATTATTGAAGTTCTCATACTGTCCGGGGTCATAATCATATTTAGTTTTAACAAAGTCACTGATAGTACGCATATCACCCACCCAAGTACGTGAGATACGTTTTCCGCTATCCCCTGTTCCATTTTGATCTTGGTTAGGAAGCCAAGTTACCCCCGGAGTTTCCTTATTTTCAATTTCAGCATTCAAGAAGAAGAAAAGCTTATTCTTAATGATTGGACCTCCAAAAGTTACACCATATGAATGAGAGTTGTATTCTTTTGCTTTAAGAATATCCTCACCGTCAATAGAACTCCCTGCAAATCCTCTTGGTTTATGATAAGTATATGCAGTACCCGAAAATGAGTTTGTTCCACTTTTTGTTACAGCATTAATAGAAGCACCTGTGAAGTTGGAATATTTAACATCGTAAGGAGAGACATTTACAGTAATCTCATCGATTGCATCTAAAGATATGGGTTGAGAATCTCCTCCAGGCAAATTATTAGAACTTAGTCCAAAACTATTATTAAACGAAGCACCATCAATCGTTATATTGTTATAACGTCCATCACGCCCCGCAAAAGAACTGCTTCCACCTGCATAAGGAGAGAGCTTTGTGAAATCTGTTATACTTCTGTTAATAGTAGGTAAAGTGTTCATCTGACGTTCACTTACATTAGTAACGGTACCTATTTTTTCAATAGTTTTTGGTGCTGTTACTACTACTTCATCCAACAACTCTGAACTTTCTTTCAAAGAAACATTCAATACGTAGTTTTCTCCTAATGACAACTGGATGCCCTTGTAAATGGCTGACTGATAGCCAACATAGGTGATTTCGACTTTGTAAGGGCCGCCCGTACGCATACCTTGCAGATTGAATTGCCCACTGACATTGGTCACTGTACCATAGCGGGTACCGGAGGGCTCGTGAATAGCAACGATCGTTGCTCCAATAATAGGTTCATCTTGTGCTGTTACTTTACCACTCATACTTGCTGTGGTAACCTGCGCACTCATCGTAGCAGTAATCAGTAACATTACGACCACTAAAAAAGACCGCATTCTCTTCAACATAATGTAATTTATTAGTTAATACTAATTGTTTGTTTCATTGAAACTGTGCACAAAGATAATTAATATTATTTAGACTTAGATGACAATTATGCTACATTCTTTTAAGAGAGATAAACATTTTATTGCTTTCGAAAACAATAAAGGCCCTGCAATGCTTGCAGAGCCTTTCATTTTCGTATATTAAGCGAGATTTAACTTGTAATCTGTCAGCAAATACTAGTCAGTCATTAAGTTTCTGTAACGAACACGCTTCGGCTCTTCATTGCCCAGACGTTTCAGTTTATTCTCTTCATACTCTGAATAAGAACCCTCAAAGTAGAATACATTTGAATCTCCTTCGAAAGCTAAAATATGCGTACAGATACGGTCGAGGAACCAACGGTCGTGAGAGATGACTACCGCACAACCGGCAAAGTCTTCCAAACCTTCCTCCAAAGCACGAAGGGTGTTCACGTCAATATCATTGGTCGGCTCATCGAGCAATAACACGTTACCTTCTTCTTTCAGAGCGATTGCCAAGTGCAGGCGGTTTCTTTCACCACCGGAAAGAACACCACAAAGTTTTTCCTGATCGGCACCGGCAAAGTTGAAACGGGACAGGTACGCACGTGCATTGATATCACGTCCGCCCATACGGATCAAATCGTTACCACCGGAGATTACCTGATAGACGCTCTTGTTCGGGTCAATGTCTTTATGTTGCTGGTCTACATAGGATACCTTTACGGTCTCTCCTACTTCAAACTCGCCTTTATCCACCGTTTCCAATCCCATAATCAGACGGAAAAGGGTTGTTTTTCCCGCACCGTTAGGACCGATAACGCCAACAATACCATTAGGAGGAAGCATAAAGTTCAGATCGTCAAACAGCAGTTTGTCACCGTATGCCTTCGCTACGTGTTTGGCCTCGATCACCTTATTACCCAGACGGGGACCGTTCGGAATAAAGATTTCCAGTTTCTCTTCTTTTTCCTTCAAGTCTTCGTTCAGCAACTTGTCGTATGAATTAAGACGGGCTTTTCCTTTAGCCTGACGAGCTTTCGGAGCCATGCGCACCCATTCCAACTCACGTTCCAGTGTTTTGCGGCGCTTGCTGGCAGTCTTTTCTTCCATCTCCATCCGCTTGGTCTTCTGTTCCAGCCACGACGAATAGTTTCCTTTCCATGGAATACCTTCACCACGGTCAAGTTCGAGAATCCATCCGGCAACGTGATCCAGGAAGTAACGGTCGTGGGTTACAGCGATTACTGTACCTTCGTATTGCTGGAGATGCTGTTCCAGCCAGTCGATAGATTCAGCATCCAAATGGTTGGTAGGCTCATCAAGCAACAGTATGTCCGGTTTCTGCAATAGCAAACGGCAAAGGGCAACACGACGGCGTTCACCTCCGGAAAGATTTTCCACCGGCTGATCTTCGGGCGGACAACGGAGTGCATCCATAGCACGTTCCAGTTTGCTGTCCAGATTCCACGCATCGGTTGCATCGATAATATCCTGCAGCTCTCCCTGACGGGCGAAAAGAATATCCATCTTGTCCTGATCTTCATAATATTCAGGCAAACCGAATTTCTGATTGATTTCTTCGTATTCTGCCAGTGCGTCAACAATTGGTTGCACACCTTCCATTACTACTTCTTTTACGGTCTTTGTGTTGTCCAGATAAGGTTCCTGTGCCAGATAGCCCACAGAATATCCCGGAGAGAAGACTACTTCCCCCTGATAGGATTTCTCCAAACCTGCGATAATCTTCAATAAGGTAGATTTACCGGAACCATTCAGACCAATAATACCAATCTTCGCTCCATAGAAGAACGACAGGTAAATGTCTTTCAGTACATTTTTATTTGGTTGGAAAGCTTTGCTCACTCCCACCATTGAGAAGATGATTTTTTTATCGTCAGCCATATATTAATGATTGTATATTGTTGATAATGGCACAAAGATAAGAAAAATGTTTGA
>ULUT01003692.1_pt1 | contig 10110 bp, 8 predicted proteins | sample 1958691 | NCBI WGS metagenome assembly ULUT01 (sample SAMEA4835766, study PRJEB28245) | human gut metagenome | biome: gut microbiome; material: fecal sample | place: Denmark | collected 2008 | reverse complement strand
GAAAATCAAATAAAAAAATCCCGGAATCGTGGTCTGTAAAACACCAAAATTCCGGGGAATAGTATGTAGAGAAAAATTATTATTGTTTCCGACACATAATGTTCAGAATCGTCTTATCGGTCTGTTCCATACCGGTGGTACCGATGATTCCGACATTGCGGATCGTTTTTTCAATATCTTCTTCAATAATACCGTCATTGTGAGTTTTGATTCCTTTCATGGATAACAGAGCGGCCTGTACGGCAGCAGAAACGCCGGAATATACTTTCAGGGCACAACCTTGTTTCGCTCCGTCACACATCATTCCGGTCAGGTTGGAACACATAGTCTTAATAGTGTTGACTACCTGTTCGTAGGTTCCCCCCATCAGATAAGTAATCGCCGAAGCAGCCCCCGTACCGGCAATCAGAATTCCACACAAAGCAGAAAGGTGTCCCATATAATAATGGATATGGGCAGCTACCAGATTACTCAAAGCCAAGGCCCGGATCAATTGCTCCCGGGAACAACCGAATTGTTCGGCAGCCACGACGACAGGAAGATAAACCGTAATTCCCTGATTTCCACTACCGGAATTAGTCATCACCGGTTTTTCACAACCGTCCATCCGAGCATCGGAAGCTGCGGTGGCACAAATCAAGGCATTGTTCAAAAAGTCGTTTTCCAGCAACCCTTTGTCGATATTTTCTTTTAAGGTCTTACCGATCTGCAAACCGTATTCACTCTTCAAACCTTCAGCCGAAATCGCTTTGTTCATTTCAGCACCTTCCAATACAAACTCGATCTCTGCAACGTCAATCCGGTGGATAAATTCCCAGATCCGGGCTATACTTAATTCAACACGATCGCTCTTTTCGGCAGCTACCGGCGTAAAATCTTTACGATAAACTGCTTTCCCGTTCTTTTCAACCAGAATAATATTGGTATGCCCGTGGACAATCACTGTTTTTACCGTATCGTTGCCTTTCTTACAGATGGCTTCTGCATACAATTTATCGGGAGCATCTTCTTTCAAATGGATAACGACAGCCTGCTTGTCCAATAAAGATTTAGCAACAGCCAAATTATTACAAGCAGAAACTTCCTTCAATACTTCCAGGCCGTATTCAGTCTTTCCACAAACAGCACCCAAAGCAGCGGCGATAGGCAGTCCGGTCATACCGGTACCGGGAATACCTACTCCCATTCCGTTCTTATAGATATTTCCACTGACGAACACTTCGATATGTTCCGGAACACCACCCAATTCTTCTTTACATCGGGCACAAGCTAAGGCACAAGCAACCGGTTCCGTACAACCTAATGCCGGAATCGTTTCCATTTTCAGTACTTCTATGATTTGTTTATCTGTAGCCTGACACATAAAATTTTATTTTTGATTGATGAAGCAAAATTATTTCTTTTTATCATATCCACTCCTCCGACCTCCTGTATTAACGCTTTTTTAACTTGATTTACATCATCAAAGTAGTCTTTTCCCGGGGATTTCCAACACAAACAATGACCAATATCGTCACTCTCAAAAGCACACCTTAACCCGTCTGCGAGTCGACCCCAATGTTCCCTCCGAATCTCTGAATAATCATTTTATTGACGAACAAACACATTTTATCCAGGCGGCAAGATCAAGAAAATATTTCACGATTTACTCTAAATTCCTTATCTTCGCAAAAAATTTTAAATCATGAATAAATATTTATTCTTTATATTATTCCTTTTTCCGGTACATTTGTTTGCACAAGAAGCAGATACCCTGATCGTGGAAGCAGAACCGCATTACGATATTCTTCAGGAACTCAGGACGGAAAGTCATAACGGCGGACAGGTAATCCTCGACAGTGACACGCCGATAGACAATTTGCTGCAATGGCACATCCATCTGAATGAGAAAAAGAAAACTTTTACAGGTTACCGGATTCAAATTCATTCGGTCAGTTCGTTCGGCTGCAACATCGAAAACCTAAAGGAAATGCGGAATAAGTTCGAAGAAACCTTCCAAGACATTCCGGCCTATTTGAAATATTTTGATCCGGATTTCAAAATCCGGGTAGGTAATTACAGAAACCGTTTGGAATGTATTCCTGATTTACACCGGATCCGTAAAATTTATCCGGCCAGTTATGCCGTAAAAACAGAGATTTCCCTGGATGAACTGAAACGAATCCCGATGCAGGATATCGTGACCGGGACAGAAACAGCGGAATAACCGGAATCAACTGAAAGAAATACTGAGTTCACGTTCAAGCCGTTCACGCTCCTGAGCTGTTTTTTTCATCAATTCCTGATAAACAGACGAATCAGGATCTGTAGGTCGGTGTAATAAAGTCTTGTTTATTTTATCGATGCGCTTCATCCACGCTTCGGTTGCCGAAGTCATATACAGGGACTGAAACTTCTCCCAGATATATTCGATTCCTTGCGGAGAGATGTGTAACATATCTTCTGTATAGAAACGATAATCCCGAAGCTCGTCCATCACGATCTCATAAGAAGGGAAATAAGAGACATAATCCAGCCTTTGCTTCAATTTATCGATGGCCAGCAACAATACCGCTTTACTCAACTGGTTGGCATGTGCTCCGTCTTTCCAATGCCGGATAGGGCTCACGGTGAACAGCACCCTCATATCCGGATAACGACTGTGCAGGCGGGACAATAAATCGGTATACACCTGTTCGATATCTTCGGGGCTTAATCGGAAACGCTCGAAATCAGTGGCCGGAAATTTATGACAATTGGCAACGACTCGTCCCAACTGCCGATGACGGTATACCCAGGCAGTTCCCCAGGTAATCACCAGGACATTTGTCGTTTTTAAATGAGCTACCGATTTTTCTAATCTGGAATTTATACGCTGTAAACAGTCCCCGGCTTCCCTGGCGGAAAACCGTCCATGATGGCTCAGACTCACCCACAGTTCCCCGTTTCGTAATAAATCGGCCTGCGAGAATCGTTTACCGGCCAATAACAACTCCAGCGTATCAGCCACAGACAGGGGATTATATACAATACCACAAGGATTGATATCCGTCTTGAACCTGAAATATTCCAGCTTCGCTCCAACATTTTCGACAAAGCAGGAACCCAGCATCATGAGCCGGGTCGAATAATCGATCCGAAACGAAGGTTTATCCAATTTGACAACAGTCTGTAGTTCCATTTTTTCCACTAATTTCATCACAAAGGTAAGTCACCTTTTCGTTTTTACCTTTTACTTTTTACTTTATTTTCTATCTTTGCAGAACAATTTTTGTACAATGAGCTTTATCACCATCCTATTAATTGCAATCGGTCTTTCTATGGACAGTTTAGCGGTCAGTATCAGTGGCGGCATATGTATGAAACCGTTCTGTATCAAGAAGTCTCTGAAAATGGCTTTGACCATGGGGATATTCCAGGGGGGTATGACCTGGCTGGGATGGGCGATGGGTATTCATTTCAGTAATTATATCACCGATTTCGATCACTGGATCGCCTTTGTTTTATTGAGTTATTTAGGTGGAAAGATGGTCTACGAATCCTTCAAAGAAGAGGATAGCCACCTGATTACCTTTTCTAGCCGGATGCTTTTCACCCTCGGCGTAGCGACCAGTATCGATGCCCTGGCTGTCGGCGTGAGTATGGCTTTTCTGAAAACGGGCATCTGGTTTCCGGCTTCAGTTATCGCTTTCACTACTTTCTTCCTTTCTTTCAGCGGAGTGATCTGTGGCTTCCGGTTCGGAAAAATCAAAGGCCTCAAAGTAGAACTACTCGGAGGCCTTATCTTAATTGTAATCGGTGTTAAAATACTGATCGAACATACTTTATTGGATTAAAGATCGTCAGAACAAAGGGACGGGGGTATTGTTCCAAAAAATAGAACAATATCCCCGTCCCTTTGTTTTCCATATACGACACCCGCATACGCAGACCGCTCCATACCAATACAAGAACCACACCCAAACAGATACAAGTCACAACAAACCACAACAACAAAGTCATCTTCCCGCAACTAAACATAAATATCCATCCCGCAACGGGCAAAAGTGCCACAGCAATTGCAACGAGCCAAACATTACTGCGGAATATCAGACTATCCGTTCTTTTTACAGCACCACAGACAAAACTTTTTTTCCACCAATCTACCAGTTCCCCCATTAACATACTGGCAGGTATGAGCAATGGGAATATGTACCTCATCTTCTTTTCCGGCAATAAGGACAGCAAAACAAGTGCCACCAACATCCACAACAATGGCAATAAATACAATTTATTATGTCTCAATTGCCTATTCCATACAGGCAGGACAGTTGCCGTAATCAGCAGACCTGCCCACACCCCCGATTCTAAAAAAAACTTCCAATAATAATACCAGGGACGTACATTATAACTAATCCACGCCTCCGATTCCTTTTCCACAACCGCAGCCAGTTCATTCGGATAAGATAAATGAATATATGCAAACCATCATCCTCCCACCACCAATGCAATCACACACATTACGCCAATCGCAACCCGACACCCCTTGATACAAGGTCGCATCACAAAAGCAAACGCTATAACAAACGGCAGCAAGAGAGCATAAACAGACACCGGTCCCTTACTCATGATGGAAAGACCCGCCAGCACACCCGCCACGATACAATGACGCCACTTTCCGCCCATCCCTTTTATTGCCACCGCCAAATGATATACCGCCCCCAGCATAAATGCATGACAGTATATATCCCACGATGCCGTACGTCCCATCAGTATCACATTATGGCATGTACACAAAATCAGCGCAGACACAAAAGGAGCAACTCCTAAAATGTTTTTTACAAAACAATAAAAGTAGAACACCAAAAGGAGGGCTGCCAAGCCTGCCACACCGCGTTGCCACCCCAGATTGTCAGGAGCTATCATCTCAACAACGGCAGTCAGCCATGTCGGCAACGGTGGTTTCTCCAAGCGCAATTCACCATTCATCGTCGGAGCAATCCAGTTGCCGTCATAAACCATTTCTCGGGCAGTAACTATATTTCTTGACTCCATTATGTCCGGCACCAATACTGAATTGTCCACAAAGAATGTCGTCAGACAGACCAAACACAAAAGCACCCATCTATCAATACTCATAAACAAACGCATCATTAATTTCAGTGGTCAATATACTGAAAAAAGCAAACAACCTAATCATTCCACACAAAAAAAAGCCGCCCTGTTCAAGAGCGGCTCCATATAGAATCAATCGTTCTGCACCATATTCGGATTTGAAGTCATTTCCTGTGTCGGAATCAGGAACTGCCACCGGATATCGCCGGCATCCACCTTCGCAGGCTTAAGGAATGTCTCTTCATGTCCCTTATCTGTACGGTCAAGCGACAGATTCAAACGCTTCATATCCATAAAGCGGAATCCCTCTCCCAAAAGTTCCAGACGACGCTGCAACATCACCTCTTCCACCAAGGCATTCCCTGTCACATCCGGAAGCTTATATTTCGGATCGCGGGCACTTACCAGCTCATACAGGACTTTCGCTGCTTCTTTGCTCTGGTCGGAGCGAGCCAACCCTTCTGCCTCAATCAGATACATTTCGGCTGCACGCATATAACAATAATCCCCGGACCAGTTGGCATAAGACGGCAGACGGAATTTATTCACCGTATAAGGAGGAACTTCAAATTCACCATTGTCACATTCCAATGTCGCACCGTCGGCACCGACACATACCGATTTCCTCACATCGCTGTCCTTCATCGCATCATACAACTGCGAATTTATCCGCTTTTCATTACCGAGCTCATTATATCCTATTGAACAGGGATCCGTATTTGAAAAATAGGAAGCGTAAATAGTCGATTGGTCAACCTTTATCTGCATACCCCACATCCACTCCGGATTGTTCACACTGTTAAAACCGGCTGCGAACAATTCTTGCGGCATCAGACCAAAGCCCTGTCTCGCCTCGTGTGCCATCTTGGCAGCCTCTTTATATTTTCCCATCGTCAGCAACACTTCCGCTTTGATTCCCTGAGCCACATTCAAATTAAAATGGCTGATATGTATCCTACCTTCCGTCAACAGCATCATCGCCGAATCAAGGTCGGTATTAATGCGAGTATACACCTCTTCCACCGTACTGCGGGCTTTTCCCTCACTGGTCGGATGCGTATATACGGGGATTCCCAATTGGGTGTTACGGCCTTCCGGTTTATAACGCTCCGCATACAACTGCACCAACTTAAAATAGCTGTGTGCACGAAATGCGTACGCCTGTCCTTTCAGATTATCGCGCTCCTTCTGCTCTCCCTTCATGGCATCCACATGCGCAAGCAAAAGATTCATATTGTCGATCGTACCGTAATAGTACATCCATACAAATTTATTATCTTCATCATTCGCACTTCTGTGTGCCAACCAGGAATACCACGATTCATAATTGTTCCAGTAACCATCTCCCGTGTAATAATCCTCTCCCAGCATATCGGTCATGATATCCACCGCCTTCTGCCCGTATTGTGCATGAGACTCATAACTGATATAAGTGCGGCGCAACGTACCGTTCAGCAGCATCATACCTCCCTCCGTCGAAGTAAGCAATATATCATCCGTATATTTATTCGACGGTTCTCGATCCAAAAAATCACTGTTGCAGGATGTAAACACCAACATCCAAACCAACGGCAATATATATAGTATCTTCATAATTGTCTATTTTAGAAATTAATATTCAAACCAACAGAAACCACTCGGTTCGGCACGTAGGTATTATCGCTCACTCCGGAGAACGCCTGGGTCGGGTCCATTCCTTTCAATTTTGTAAAAGTCACCAGATTGTCCCCGCTCACAAACACCTTGACGGACGACATACCCACACGGCTACTCCACTCCGCAGGAAGCGTATAGGAAAGATTGATGTTACGCAACGACAGGTAAGAAGCATCCTTCAAGAAGCGATTGCTGGATCTTGAAATATACCGATTACCCTTTTCAATTCTTGGCACATCGGTCACATCACCCGGTTTTCTCCAACGTTTCAATATATCCTTATGCCATGCATGTCCCAAACTGCCGGCATGCATCAAACGCTGGTAATTGCTGTCATACATCTTGCCTCCGACAGAATAGGAGAAAAATACCGACAGGTTCAACCCCTTCCACGAAAAATTATTGGTAAAACCGCCATATACTTTAGGGATAGCAGAACCTACATACTGTTTACTCTTCGGATCTTTGGACGCCAACGAATAATCATTTGTCTTTTCCCAGGCATCTCCGTTTTTATACCACCACAATTCATCTCCGTTTTCAGCATCCACCCCTGCCCATTTCATCAGCCAGAAATCATAGATAGAACCGCCTTCCACCCATTTTTTCGTACTGACCCAAACCTCATCTTGCGTCAGCTTAGTCAATTTATTCTTATAGTGGGTCAAATTAAAATCCAACGTCCACTTGAATGCCCTTTCCTTTAGAATATCAAAAGACAATTGCAGCTCTATTCCCTTGTTGTCCATCGATGCGGCATTCTGCATGATGGAAGGCAACCCAGTGGAATAAGGGACAGGAACAGCATACAGCATATCTTCCCCCTTACGGATAAAATAGTCCACCTCACCACGGATACGGTTCAGGAAACTGAATTCAAGGCCGACATTGAAATTGGTATTTTTCTCCCAATGCAAATCCCTATTGCCTGTCGTGCTATGAATGACGCCTCCAAAATCATGATTGGGATATGGCTCGAAGAAATTCTGCCATGCATAGTAATAGGGATATCCATTTTCATCAAGGATATTATCATTCCCTTGCACTCCGTACGACACTTTCAACTTCAAGTTGTCCATCCATTTGGCATTTTTCATAAAGGCTTCCTGCGAAATTCTCCAGGATGCACCCACCGACCAGAAGTCACCCCAACGGCTGTCTTTATAGAAACGCGAACTACCGTCCCGGCGATAAGAACCTGATATATAGTAGCGATTGGCATAATCATACCCCACCTGCCCGAACCAACCTTCTATCGCATGCTCATCGGTCTGGCTACTGCCATCCTCCAACTGCGCACCAAATACCAAATCATTCGACATCTCCAATGGGAAACCGGTACGCTGTGCAAAAACACTCTTCTCTACATACCGATAACTTTCATGTCCCACCATTGCAGATACATTATGCAGTCCGAGCTCTTTATTAAAATTCAATATCTGGTTGAATGTAAGCGATTCTATCCTCAAAGCCTCCACGCTGCCTCGTCCTCCGACATTGGCTGCATCACCGAACTTATTGTTATACATTTTGGTATAACGACGATTCAATATATCCGCACTACCGCTCACTTTGAAAGTAAAGTTGCGCAAGAACTTCGTACCGGCAGTGACGTTGATATTGAAATTATCGGTCTGATTCCAGACTGCATCATGAATCAATGTCGCCAGATTGTTGGTCCGTCCGTTGAAAGGGCGTTTCTCTCCATAATCAAAAACCTTGTTTCCCTCACTGTCCAATATATAATTACCTTGCTCGTCGCGCTTGTAAATCGGGAATATCGGAGCAATCATACGGGAATAAAAGAACGGGTTGATGGCATATGTTCCCGCTGCCTGCATCATCTGATTGCTCTTGTCATTGGTATACCCCATATTTCCCTCCAGATTGAACCAGTCGGTAAACTGACTGTTAATATTCGCTCTTGCCGTGAAACGCTGATAGTCCGTACGGGTCATAATCCCCTCCTCGTCCAGCCAGCCAAGCGAAAGATAATAGGTGGTCTTGTCCGAGCCTCCGCTCATGGAAAGCATATAATCCTGCTTCAACCCGGTACGGAACAGTGCATCGCCCCAATTGTCATGATAGAGCAACCGGGCGGAAGCATCCACCTTACCATCTGCACTTATCAGTTTATCGGCGGGAATATTATAATTGTTATAGCCGCCGAGCTGCTTGTTGATAAGATTGGCTGCAGCATATTCGGAAGCCTTTTCCATGGATTGTCCTGTCCCCACCAACGCATTTCTGTATGCTTCCCAGGAAGTCTCGTAATAATCCTTTATTCCGATTCTGGAATATTCGGGAATTGCACGGGATGAAAATCCCCAGACAGCCTTGACGCTCAGCGTCGACTTCTCGGCATTTCCCTTTTTGGTCTGTATCATAATGACACCATTGGCTCCACGCGCACCGTACAAGGCTGCCGAAGCCGCATCCTTCAACACTGAAATCGATTCTATATCATCCGGATTGATGGAACTGATATCCCCGTCAAAAACAACTCCGTTCAACACATACAAAGGAGCAGAAGAGGATGACAGCGAACCGATACCACGGATACGGATTGCAGCTCCCGAGCCCGGCTGACCGGTGCCGCCCATCACCTGCAAACCCGGCGATGTGCCTTCCAATGCTTTGGTGACAGACACGACATTCATTTTTTCCAACTGTTCGTTCTTTATCACCTCTGCAGCACCTGTAAAGCTCGATTTTTTGGCAGTTCCATAAGCCACGACCATCACTTCATCCAATTTCTCGTTGGCAGACTTCAACCGAATCGTCAGATTCGCTTTGATTCCCACTTCCTGTGTTTCCATTCCCATAAACGAAACTATTAATTCGGTAGCAGATTCCGGCACTTTCAGCGTAAAATGCCCATGTGCATCAGAAGCCACCCCGATAGATGTACCCTTGACCAATACCGTAGCACCGGCTATCGGTTCATCATTTTCTGCAGACAGGATACGTCCTGAAACATTTTTCGTCTGCGCACTCAGCATGCATACCCCCATCCAAAGGAATGCAAGTAACAGATACAATCGTTTTCTCATAAAAATAGGTTTAGGTCTAAAAATAGTTAATAACAAATACAAATGCCTGTCCATATTCAGAATGCATTTGCGCCGAGCCGTCAAACCCGGGGAAGCACGCTCAGTTTTATCGTACGCTTTACATGAGCATATTCTCCATCTAGGAACCTGCAGTAAACATATCAAACTTTTTTGACATTCCAAAAAAAAATGCAAAAAAAAACTTAACAGACCATTAATATTTTCTTAACATACAGTAAAACACCTATATTTTTCGCCCTAAAATTAAAAATCGGCTTTTTGCATACCAGGGCAACCGCACCAAAATTTCTATTAAAATATGTTTTGT
>ULUT01051214.1_pt1 | contig 10167 bp, 9 predicted proteins | sample 1958691 | NCBI WGS metagenome assembly ULUT01 (sample SAMEA4835766, study PRJEB28245) | human gut metagenome | biome: gut microbiome; material: fecal sample | place: Denmark | collected 2008 | reverse complement strand
GGGAGCCCCCCCACCACCGGCATTGCAAGCAGCTCGAAATCGAAAGATTTTGGGCTGCTTTTCTTTTTATCCCCTCACATCCGGCCCGTCTTCACACGTTTGTCTCCTCGTGGAACGCGCCGCCATGTCGGCAGAACTTTCCAAGCTGAAAAAGGAAGGGATACTGGTCACCAAGCGGAATCATTTTCAGTTGTTGACCCGCTGACAGCCTGGCACATTGCCTGCAAGCACCGGCTCCCTTGCGAAAACCAGTGCTTTTTTGCAGTTGCACTTTCCCCGGAAGATTATTATACTTATAAAAAAGGCCGGATGCTGCAAGGACAGGAGGGAAAACGTATGGCACGGAACAAAACCGCGCAGGGCGGTATATCCCTGCGCCGCAAGGTCACGGCATGGCTTGCCGCGATTTTGCTGGTCACCATGCTTTCCACCGGCATTGCTACCATGGCAGGTCAGTGGACGGTACGCTCCTTTGATATGCTGCTGGCCGACAACGCCGTCTGCTACACGGTGCAGAACGCCCTCAAGGACGAAGCACAGGCCTTTGCACGCTATGTGCGTCAGCCTACTTCTGAAACGGAGCAGGCCTATGCCGCTGCCTGCGCTGCTGCCGAGCAGAGCCTTGCGGCCCTGCCCTTCGATTACGTCCGCATTGGTGAAGAGCGCTATGCCCGTACATGGAACCTTTTGCAAGGGTATGCGGGCTATCGGCAGGAGCGGGATGCCTTTTTGCAGCTTTCCCCATCGGCAGATACCTACATTGAACAGATGTATCATGTGATGGCGCTGCAAGACTACCTTGCCGAGTATGCGCTGCGGCTGACGCAGGCCACACTGGAGCAGGAAAACGCCCTTTACAGCAGCACAGCAACCCGCCTCCGGCATCTGCCGTGGCTGTATCTGGGGCTGTTCCTGACGGCAGCCGCGCTGATGCTGCTGCTCATCCGGGTGCTGAGCCGCGCGGTGGTGCGTCCGCTGCTGCGGTTGGCGCAGGCTTCTCACAGCATTGCCGAGGGAGATTTTTCCAGCCCGGATCTTCCGGTGAAAAGCAACGACGAAGTGGGGCGGCTGACGGGAACCTTCAACCAGATGAAGCACGCCATGGCGCAGCAACTGACCACGCAGCAGGCCTTGCACCGGGAAGAGGTGCGGAACCTTGCACTGGAAAAAGATCTGGAGCACACCCGGCTGGAGGTGCTTAAAAGTCAGGTGAATCCGCATTTTTTGTTCAACACCCTGAACATGATCTCCTGCATGGCGCGGCTGGAGGATGCTTCTACCACCGACCAGATGATCGTGCATTTGGGCAGTTTGTTCCGGCACAACCTGCGCACCAAGCGCCAGCAGATCACGCTGGAGGAGGAACTGGACGGGCTGGAGGACTACATTTATTTGCAGCAGATGCGGTTCGACGGACGCATTACCGTTGAAAAAAGCATCCGAGTGCAGCCTGCGGCGGTTTTGGTGCCGTCCTTTATGCTGCAGCCGGTGGTGGAAAACGCTTACTCGCACGGGCTCAAGTCCTGCGAGGAAGGCGGACGCATCCTGCTGCGGGCATGGATGCAGGGCAAGGTGCTGGTGCTCACGGTCGCGGACAACGGCAAGGGAATGACCGCAGAGGAACTGGACGCCGTGCAGGCAAAAATTGCCCAGAGCGAGCAGACCGGACGCAGCATTGGTCTTGGAAACATTTCCCGCCGTATCGGGATGCTGTATCCGGGCGGAAAAATGCAGATATACAGCCGCGCAGACTGCGGTACTGTGGTGCGGTTTGAACTCCCGCAGACGCAGCAGCCGGAAGAAAAGGAGGAGACGCTCTCGTGAAGTGCAAATTGCTGGTGGCAGAGGATGAATTGATCGAGCGCAAGGTGCTGTGCCGGACCTTGCAGAAGTATCTGGGAGATCTGATAAGCCTGTATGAAGCCAAAAACGGCAGAGAGGCTCTGGAAATTTTTGCCCGCGAAGCGCCGCAGGTGGCTGTGCTGGACATTGAAATGCCGGGTCTCACCGGGCTGGAGGTGGCGCGCAAGATCCGAGAAACAGACAGAAATTGCGCCATCCTGTTCCTGACCGGCTTTGATAAGTTCGACTATGCACGGCAGGCGATCTCTGTACGGGCGATGGACTATCTGCTCAAGCCTTACAACGAGCAGGAACTGGTATTCGCGGTGGAGGATGCCATCCGGCAGGTGTCGGTGCCGCTGCCTGCCCGCCCGGCACAGCCCCCTGCGCCTGAACAGCCTGTCCGCCGGGAAGAGGACGAGGATATGCGTACCGCCATCATCCGTGCCGAGATCAGCCGCTTCATCGACGCCCACTATCGGGAGGATATCTCCATGCAGGATGCCGCCGCTGCGCTGCGCTACTCGGACGCCTACTTCTGCAAGCTGTTCAAGCAGTGCTTTAAGGTAAACTTTTCGGCCTACCTGAACGAATACCGGGTGAACAAGGCGCGCCAGCTGATTTTGGACCCGCGCCTGAGCCTGAAGGATATCGGCGCTGCTGTGGGTTACAGCGACGCCAACTATTTTACAAGGGTGTTCAAGCGCCTGACCGGCCAGACCCCTTCGGAATACCGCGTAGCCGCAGTGGAAAAAGCGGCACAAGGATAAATCGGATCCAAAAGAAGCGCTCGTTCTTTCCTGACTGTCAGCAGGAGAGGAACGGGTGCTTTTTTGTTTTTGCCAGTTTTTTTTGTCCAAAAAACACAAAAATTGTACTTGGATACAACAAAGACAAAATCGTACTGCGTTTCACAAAATAATCCGGTTTCGCAAAAATGAACGAGTTGTTAAAATATAATCATAGAAAGAACGCGAAAAGAGAGGATGCCATTCATGAAGAGAAGAACGTTTCTGTCGCTGATGGGCGCAGCGGCACTGACCAGCAGCATGATGCTTACCGGCTGCGGTGCAGGCTCCGGTGACGACCGCAAGATCGTGCGCATCGGCCATGTGCAGTCCCAGACCCACCCGGATCATCTGGGACTGGAAGCCTTTGCCAACTACATCAACGAGAAGCTGGGCGACAAGTACCGTGTGGAGGTGTACCCCAGCGAGCTGCTGGGCTCCCAGACCGAAATGGTGCAGCTGACCCAGACCGGTGCCATCGACTTTGTGGTGGCATCCACTGCCATCATGGAGACCTTCAGTGCCAAATACCAAATCTTCAACCTGCCTTACCTGTTCTCCAGCGTAGAAGCCTACCACGAGGCGATGGACGACCCCGAAGTGACAGACCCCATTTTCAAGACCACCTCCAAGGCCGGCCTGGAAACGGTGGCATGGCTGGATGCCGGCACCCGCAACTTCTACACCATCAAGACCCCCATCAACCAGCCCTCCGACCTGAAGGGTCTGAAGATCCGCGTGCAGCAGTCGCCCACCAACGTGGAAATGATGCGTCTGCTGGGCGGCACCGCTACACCCATGGGCTTCGGCGATGTGTACACCGCACTGCAGGCCGGTATTCTGGATGGTGCCGAGAACAACGAGCTGGCTCTGACCGATAACGGTCACGGCGATATCTGCAAGTATTACTCCTATGATATGCACCAGATGGTGCCGGATCTGCTGGTGGCAAACTACGCCTTCCTGAACGAGCTCAGCGACGAGGAGCGCGCGATCTTTGAAGAGGGCTTCCAGATCGTGAAGCGCACTGAGCAGGACGCCTGGGAGGATGCTGTGGCTGAGGCGAAAGATAAGGCCGAGAATGAGCAGCACGTCAACTTTATTTACCCGGACACTGCACCGTTTCAGGAGGCTATGGCTCCCCTGCACGATTCCGTGCTGGCAGCAAACCCGGAATTGCAGCCCATTTATGACCTGATCCAGCAGCACAACGCTGCCCACACTGCGGACTGAGGAGGAGCATCATGGAAAAACTGAGAAATACCCTGAACAAGGTGCTCAACCTGCTGGCAGGTCTGAGCATGACGGTCATGGTGGTGCTGACCACCTATCAGGTCATCGTGCGTTACATCTTCAACTCTCCCTCCACATGGTCGGAGGAGTTGGTAGGCTACCTGTTCGGCTGGAGCACTATGCTGGGTGCCACCATCGTCTCCGGCGAGCGCGGCCACATGAACATTCCCGTGCTGGTGGACCGGTTCAACCCCACCATGCGCAAGGCGTTCCACATCTTTGCTGAGGTCATCGCCTTCATCTTCTCTGCGACCATTCTGGTGTTCGGCGGTTTTCAGGTGTCCCAGCTGGCTATGGGACAGCAGACCTCCTCGCTGGGCGTAGCCGTGGGCGTGTTCTACTGGGTCATGCCCATCTGCGGCGTGATCATTCTGGTGTATTCCGTGCTGAACATTATCGGCATTGCAAACGGCTCCATCTGTCTGGATACCCCGGAGGATGCAGACTTTGCAAAGGTGGAAGCCGAAATGGCTGCCGATGCCGACAAGGAAAATAAGGAGGACTAAGCTGTGGCAATTCAAGCGTTACTCGTAATTCTGGCAGTGCTGCTGGTGCTGCTGTTCCTCGGCGTGCCCATCTCGTACGCCATTGCAGTCTCTTCCCTGACTGCCATTCTTTCTTCCATCGACCTGAACGTGGCCGTGCTGACCGCTGCCCAGCGCACCTTTGTGGGCATGAGCAAGTTCAGCCTGACCGCCATCCCGTTCTTTATTCTGGCCGGCAACATCATGAATCAGGGCGGCATCGCCAAGCGTCTGGTGGATTTCGTCATGGCCATTCTTGGCAAGATGCCCGGCGCACTGCTGGTGACCAACATCGGCACCAACGCCCTGTTCGGTGCCATCTCCGGCTCTGCATCCGCTGCTGCGGCTGCTGTTGGCTCCATGATCCGCGACGGTGCCGAGGAGCAGGGCTACGACCCCGCCGTGACCGCTGCCACCAATGCCGCTTCCTCCTGCTCCGGTTTGCTGATCCCGCCGTCCAACGCCCTGATTACCTACTCGCTGGCATCCGGCGGCACCTCTGTGGCTGCGCTGTTCATGGCCGGTTACATTCCCGGCATCATCTGGGCGCTGTGCTGCTGCGTGGTGGGCGTGCTGCTGGCGGTCAAGCTGGGCTATAAAGGCACCCCCGGTAAGTTTGACTGGAAAAATCTCGGCATCTGCACCCTGCGCGCTCTGCCTTCCCTGTCCCTGATCATCGTGGTCATCGGCGGCATCATCGGCGGTGTGTTCTCTGCCACCGAAGGCTCTGCCATTGCCGTTGTCTATGCGCTGATCCTTGCTTTCTGCTACCGCTCCATCAACCTGAAGAGCCTGTGGAAGATCATCGTGGACTCTGCTAAGATGTCCGGCATGGTGGTGTTCCTTGTAGGCGTTTCCAACATTCTGGGCTGGGTCATGGCCTTTTTGCAGATCCCGGATGCGGTTGCAGCAGCCCTGCTGAGCCTGACCAGCAATAAGTACATCATCCTGCTCATCATGAACGTGATCCTGCTGGTGTCCGGCACCTTTATGGATGTGACCCCGGCCATCCTCATCTTCACCCCGCTGTTCCTGCCCATCTGCCAGAGCTTTGGCATGAGCACCATCCAGTTCGGTCTGATCCTCGTGTATAACCTGTGCATCGGCAACATCACCCCGCCCGTAGGCAACGCACTGTTCGTGGGCATCAAGGTGGGCCGCACCTCGCTTTCCAAGGTCATGCCGTACATGCTGATGTACTATGTGGCCATCATCGGCGGCCTGCTGCTGGTCACCTTTATCCCGGCAGTGTCTACCGCACTGCCGCAGGCAATGGGCCTGATGTAACTGAGACATTCCCTTCTTCTCCTAAAAAAGGCGGTACCTGCTTTGCGGCGGGCACCGCCTTTTTCTGTCTCTTGCGCAAAGGCAGTCTTATGCGCTATACTATCTGCAAAGGGAGGGAGACACCATGCGCAGACGGACTTTTTTAGCCGGGCTGGGCTTTGCGGCTTTGCAGCTGGCAGGCTGTGCCGCAAAGCTGCAGACCACACCGGACTATGTGCTGACCTATGCCGACAACCAGCCCGCCGGGTACCCCACTACGCAGGGCGCGCAGTATTTTGCCGACCTTGTGCAGCAGCAGACCGGGGGCAAGGTGGTCATTCAGGTCAAGGCGAACGGCGAGTACGGCTCGGAACAGCAGGTGTGGGAGCAGCTTGCCATTGGCGGCGTAGATTTTGCCCGTGTGTCGCTCTCGGTGGCCACGGACGATCTGCCCCGGCTCAACGTACTGCTGCTGCCGTATCTCTACCGGGATGCCGACCATATGTGGCGTGTGCTGGATGGCAGCATCGGGGCTGAGTTTTTGCAGGACTTTACCGCACAGGGACGGGTAGGCCTGAGCTGGTACGACGCGGGTGCCCGCTCGTTTTATGCCCGTCAGCCGGTGCGCAGCCTGAACGATTTACAGGGCAAGACCATCCGCGTGCAGAACTCGCAGATCGTGATCGACATGATCCGCCTGCTGGGTGCAGTGCCGGAGACCACGGCGTACAGCGACGTCTACTCGGCGCTTGAGACCGGGCAGATCGATGCCGCCGAAAACAGCTGGCCGGCCTACTATTCCATGGAGCACTACAAGGTGGCGCGGTACTATATGGCCGATGAGCACAGCCGTGTACCGGAGGTGCAGCTGGCTTCCGGCCGCACATGGGATGCACTGCCGGAGGAATACCGGCAGATCCTGCAGGCATGCGCCCGGGCATCGGCGCAGTACGAGCGCCAACTCTGGGCACAGGAGGAAACCGCCGCCCGAAAAGCGGCATTGGCTGGCGGGTGCCAGGAACTACCGCTGCCCGAAGAAGAAATGCAGAACTTCCGGCAACTGGTGCAGCCGCTATACCGGAAATACTGTGCCGACTATCTGCCGCTGGTGGAGGAGATACAGGCAGAGTGACAACAGAGAAAGGGACGAGTCAAATAAAAAGGCTCACAGCCAAGATCGCCCACCAGCTGGACCCCAGCCGTGCCACCTCCGGCGTGCGATACCATCGGCGAGCTGCTGGAAACGCAGGAGCACTTTTCCTCCACGCCCACTCCGTGGAACAGCAAACAAGCCAGACCCGCCGGTCTGGCTTGTTTGCAATATCAAAATAAATGTTTCCGCTGAATATACCCAAGGTGCAGCGGAGGACCTTCTGAATCAAAAACTCTCCCTCAGCTCACATATCCATCGATCACGCTAATGATGCTGGCATTGCCTTCCAGACTTTCATACACGTTCACGACGGCATAGTGCATCTCAGCACCCGGATAAACCGTGGTTGCTTCGCATAGGATGCGGTAGTTCGTGCCTGCCACGGTCTGGGTGCTCAGCAAGGTCACTGGCACATAATCCACACCTACAAGGCCCTCGGTGGCCTTGTTGAACGCTGCCGTGGCTTCCTCCGTCATGGCGGGGGACTCGGCTTCCTGCCAAGCGCCCACAGCACCTTCTTCATAGTCCAGATTTGTCAGGCACAGTGGATCGCCGATGTCCAGAATTTCTGCTTTGCTCAGCCAGCTGTGCTGCAGCGTGACCACCACATACTCTTCCTGTGCGCCCGGTACGACGACAGTCGCCTTGCACAGAATGCGGTACTGGGTACCGAAGCCGGTGGTGCGGCTTGCCAGCAGGGCTACAGGTGTATAGGAAACGCCCTCCAGACCATCAAAGGCCTGATCGAACACTTTGCGGACTTTCTCGGTCAGTGCTGGGTCGGAAGCACGCTTCCAACTGCTGGAAATACAGTTTTCCTCAGCCACAGCAGAAACTGGTTCCACCGTCTCTGCCGAAAGTGCGTATGCCTGTACCGCACCGCCTGCCAGCAGGGAAAGGGCCATCACGGCCGTCATACAAACAGAAACCGTCTTTTTTTATAATGATATCCCCTCTTCTTATTGTGTGTTGCTGCCGGGGTGTACACCCGGTTTTCGTCGCTACATTCTGGATACGAATGAGCCGCCCTCGGAATTTCACGGGTTTGAAATATTTTCCCCAAAAAGCTGAGACTGCGCTCTGGAAGGATACAAAACACCCCCGGCACTCGTTTGACAGGAACGAGCACCGGGGGTGCTGCTGTATCAAAATTATTTCAGGTCGAACCGAACAATGACCAGCCGATACCACAGATACGGCACCATGTTCCAGATCATCCACAGTTCCATCAGGATGTAGTTGGGCAGGTCTTTCAGGCGGAAGGGGCGCTTGCCGAGCTGGCCGGAGCGGAGCAGGGCAAAGGCTTCGTGCATCCCTTTGTCCCAGGCCTCACCAAAGCCCTGCTTGTGGAATTTATAGCACTTGAGCAGGTAGCCCAGCGCCAGCGGGATGAAGTTGAGCAGGAGCATGAGCAGCGGCTCGTTCTTGAGCGGGAGCAGGATGCTGTTGCGGCCGCTCTGCTGGCTCTTGAAGGCATTGTACTTGACGGCACCGGTGCTGGCACCGCAGATGTGGTAGCATCTGGCCGCAGGGCAGAGCACATTTTGATAGCCCGCGTTGTTGGCGCGCCAGCTGAGGTCCACGTCTTCAAAGTAGGCGAAAAAGTTTTCGTCGAAGCCGCCGATCTCGTCCAGGATGCTCTTGCGGTAGAGCGATGCGCCGCCGCAGGCCGAGAAGATGCGCTTCGTTTTGGTGTAGCGGCTGGCCCGGCGGCCGTCGCCGGTTTTACAGGCGAAGCCCATCCAGGTGACGTAATCCCCGGCGTCGTCGGCCAGTTCGCGGTCGAAGTGGCGGATCATCAGGCTCTGCACGGCGAAGATCCGGGGGTCGGTCTCGGCGGTGCGGATAAGTTCCGCCAGCCACTGCGGCTCAGCGAAGGCGTCGTTGTTGAAGAGCACCACGAACTCGCTCTTGGCGCGGGCGATGCCTTGATTGACCGCATGGGAGAAGCCGGTGTTGCGGCCGTTTTCGATGAGGGTGAAGTTCGGGCGGGTGCAATAGCTGCGGGCCTGCTCCAGACTTTCGTCGGTGGAGCCGTTGTCCACGACGATGAGCTCAAAATCCTGTTCGGTCTGGGCATAGATGGACTCGATGGAGTCCCTGAGCCAGCCCTTGCCGTTGATGTTGGGGATGACGATGGTTGCTTTCATATCTACCTGCTCCTGCAAAGTTTCGGTTTCGTTGGTCCTGTTTGAAAGTATACCATAATCTGCACAAAAAGAAAACGGAAAGAACCAACAGATTTTTGTACGAAAACCACAACAGACAAAAGTGCCTTTTGTGCAATCTGCTCCTGAATTGTGACCAAATCGTGTAAAATATGAGAAAAAAGCTGAACGACTGTTTACAAAAGAGTAACAAACTGGTATACTTTACGGCAGTGAATAACGACGCGATTCAAGGGAGATGGAACAACGTGGAAACTGCACCGCATCACGCATGGAAAAAACTGTCGGCGCTGCTCATGACGCTGGCGCTGATGATGACGCTTCTGCCTGCGGCTCTGGCTGTGGACTTAAACGTTGACGTCGGGTTCTACTTCAAGCAGAGCCGGGGCGGCACCTGCACACTGGCTTCGGCCGCGATGATGCTGCGCCGCCGCGCTTACTTCGATGGTTTGGACGGCTGGGTCGATGTGACCGAGAACAGCATCAAGAGCACGGCGTGGGCCGGCGGTCTGTCCCACAGTTTTACATACAATGCGATGCACGTTGGCTACGCTACCCTTCCTTCCGGCAAGGCGGCCAAGACCGAAGCCCTCATCCGGATCTTGCAGGAGCACCCGGAGGGCATCGTCCTGTATGACCGCAGCCAGCCCCACGCGGTGCTGCTGACCGACTACACGAACGGCGTCTTCTACTGCTCAGACCCGGCGAACGGCGTTTCTGCGGGCCGTGTGCCGCTGTCCAGCGCCAGCATCTCGATCGCTGGGGCGTCCTGCTACTGGTACATCACTTCCGATGCCAACGACGACGGCATCGGTCTGGAAGAGCTGGAGGCCGCAGTCGTGGCCGAGGAGACGGCTGCGGAGACGGCCACCGAGACCACCGTGGTGGAACAGACCCCCACGACGGAGACGACGACTCAGAGCAGCGTGTTGAGCTGGCTGGACAGTCTGTTCCAGTAAAAGATACCGAAAAACCGCCGGGTGCAGATCAGATGCACACGGCGGTTTTTTGTCGGCGCGGCTCACTGCCGCAGCTGGGTGCCGGGGAAGTAGTGGGCGAGGATCTGCGAAGCCGTCTGCCCCTGCTCGGCCAGCGCTCTGGCTCCCCACTGGCTCATCCCGACCCCGTGGCCA
>ULUT01006822.1_pt1 | contig 10228 bp, 8 predicted proteins | sample 1958691 | NCBI WGS metagenome assembly ULUT01 (sample SAMEA4835766, study PRJEB28245) | human gut metagenome | biome: gut microbiome; material: fecal sample | place: Denmark | collected 2008 | reverse complement strand
TGCCCGAGCGACAATTCCGTATACAGTACCGACGGGGCTCCTTGGTGCGTTACTTTGTTTTCGATTTCCGTCCAAAGCCGCCCGAGGTACGCCATATCCTGCTGAAACTCTTCGTCGGTCGCCCCTTCTTCGGCGCTCGTGCGGATGATGTAGCCGCCTTTTTCGCTTTCGGGCCTCAATAGCGTCACGCGTTCTCGCAGTGCTTCCCGAAGCGTTTCGTCTTCGATGCGCTGACTCACACCGATGTGATGATCGTGGGGCAGGTACACGAGCTTGCGCCCGGCAAGCGAAATCGTCGTCGTCAAACGGGCGCCCTTCGTGCCGATCGGGTCTTTGGCGACCTGCACTAAAAGACTCATGCCTTCGGTTAAGACCTTTTCAATCGGTTTAACGCCGTCTTCGCCGTGCGCCGCCTCAATGTCCGCGACGTGGAGAAACCCGGAGCGCTCAAACCCGATGTCGATAAAGGCCGACTGCATCCCAGGGAGCACCCGGATAACGCGCCCTTTGTAGATATTGCCGACCAGGCCCTTGCTTGTCCGCCGTTCGATCCAGATATCCTCCAAAACGCCGTCGACCAAAATGACGGCGCGTGTTTCCCGCATGCCAGAATTTATAAGCAGCTCTTCCATCTTTTTCGTCTCAGTTAAGTGTCACCGTACCGCCCTTCACTTCAAGGCAAAGCATCAGTCGATAAAGCGTCATCGGCACCCCGTCGTGATACCACTCCGTCACCCATTGCTCACACAAGGGTTCACTTTCGACACGGTTACGGAAAAACATCCGCTGGTTTTGAAATTCCAACTGCCAGAGCTTCAAATTTTCCGTCATCGGCCGAGTGGTGCCGCCTTCGAGGACGAGCGGCTCCGTCGTCTTCGTCTGCAGCAACTGAATCAATTCGTCGTCGCTTGCCGTTCTGCGCATCAACTCCACCGTTTCATCGGCTCGTTTGCGGCAGGCACGGTACTCTGCAGCAGACACCGGCGTCGGGTCTTCAAAAGCCGGAAGCCCGCCGAAAATAACCCGCAGTTCTTCCAACATGTCGTCGGCCCCGGGAATATCGTCCTTCGTAAGTATCGTCACGCGTCAATCTCCGCGATTTCATCCAATGTTTTCATAATTCGTTTGACGGGGTAAGCCGCAAAGGCTTCCGCGGGCGTCGTCCCGTGCAGAACCGCCGCAAAATCCATACCGGCACGCCGCGCGGCCTCCGCATCAATCACCGTATCCCCACAGTAAAGGCAGTGTGCGGAGTGAACCCCCAAGGTCTTTGCGGCAAAAAGCAACCCCTCGGGATCGGGCTTTCCGGCCTTGACGTCGTCCCCGCCCACGATGAGGTCCACGGCCCCTGCGGGAAGGTTCGCCTCAAAGAAAAGCGCAATGCGACGATGCGTTTTCTGAGAAATGACCGCGAGTTTTGCCCCTTTTCCTCGAAGCTGCGCCAACACCCCCGCCGTCTCCGGAAAAAGGTACGTATGCGTATTCATCCAACGTTCGGAAAATACCCTAAATTCATGCCGCCAACCTTCGATCACGACCGGATCGGTTTCACCGGTCAAAAGCGTAAAGGAGTCCGCCATCGAATGACCGACGGTGCTCACGATCGCATCGTCCGTCACATCGGTAAACCCGTGACGCGACAACACCCCGCGAAAGCATTTTGTAATGCCTTCGCGCGAGTCCGCAAGCGTCAGGTCAAAGTCAAAAAAATAAGCGCCGTAAGTCATGGTGAGGCGAATCTTACAGCGCTTTGGGAGGAACTTCTTAAGAGACGTCAGATGGCTTTCTTACGGTCACTGCAACAGTCGCTTTCCTCACGGCAACGGCAACCGCAGACGTCGTGTCCCGCCCTCCTGCAACGGGCCGACATCGCTTCGTTTTCGGGCTGAAGCGTCACGTGATCGATGCCGAAACGTTCCTTCAAAAGTTCCCGGGCCTCGGACAAAGCCTGAGGCCAATCGGTGTTTGCGGCCAAACGCAGGTGCGCCATCACCGCGGAATGTTCGGGCGCCATCGTCCACACATGAAGGTCGTGAACTTCCTCGACGCCCTTCACCGACAAAAGAGTGTCCCCTACGTCGGCGTAATTGACGCCTTCAGGTACCCCGTCCATCAGCACCCGCGTAGTATCCCGAAAGACGCCCCACGTCGCATGCAGCACCAGTAAGCCCACCAAAACGGACAAAATCGGATCCGCCAAGGCAAACCGGGCGCCGCCGAAATAAATGAGGGCCCCGGACAAAATGGCGGCGACCGATCCCAGCAAATCTCCCATCACATGCACCAAGGCCGACCGCGTATTGACGTTCTTCTTATCGCGCGACAAACTCAAGGCTACCAACACGTTGATGACGAGACCGATGACGGCAACAATCATCACGGAACCGCCCGCGACTTCCGGCGGATCGGAAAAGCGCTGATAGGCTTCAAAAAAGAGCCACAGCACGACGCCCAGCATGGCGATGCCGTTCACGAAAGCCGCAAGCACCTCAATGCGGCCGTGGCCAAAACTGTGATCATTGTCCACGCCGCGCCGGGCGACGATGTTGGCAATGAGCGCGAACAAAAGGCTCGCAGAATCCGTCACCATGTGTCCGGCATCCCCGATGAGGGCAAGGGAATTCGACCAAAAGCCGCCCGCCAATTCCACCACGGAAAAGCCGAGCGTCAAGGCGACGGCAAAACCCAAAACGCTCGTCTTCACTTCGTCGGCGCGGTGCCCGTAGCCGCTGTCCTCCGCGCCGTGCCCGGCGTATTGGGCTTCGGATTCAAAGTGATTCGTCTGAACATAAGAATTCGGGGCTTTCGTTTCCTGCCCGACCGGATTCATTGTGTTTACCATCAGCTGCTGGGATTGAACTTCGTGCGTCCAAAAACTCCGCAAAAACCAAAAAGAAACCTCCGCGCCGCGGTGACGTCAAGCATCACCGACAGAACGGAGGCAACGATATCGAGAAGCGTTACTGTTTACAACCGGTGCTTTGCACGACTCCCGACGGATCGTGCAAAGCGCCTTCATGGTACTCAGGCCTTCTTGCCGGTCAACATCGGCACCACGGAATCCTGACCGCCCGTCAAGAGCCCCACCTTCGCGTAGGTCTGCAGTTTGGCGCGCGTATCGGTGATGTCGAGGTTGCGCATCGTAAGCTGGCCGATACGATCCACGGCCGTGAACATCGAGTCGCCCTTTTCCATCGTAAGGCGTTCGGGTTCGTACGTGAGGTTCGGAGAACGCGTGTCAAGGATCGTGAAGTCGTTACCGCGGCGCAGTTCGAGCACCACTTCGCCCGTAACGGCGCGGGCCACCCAACGCTGGGCGCTTTCGCGCAGCATGATGGCCTGGCTGTCGAACCAGCGGCCCTGGTACAGCAAACGGCCCAAACGGCGACCGTTGATGTGATACTGTTCGAGCGTATCTTCGTTGTGGATGCCCGAAATAAGACGTTCGTAGGCAATGTAGAGAAGCGCCATCCCCGGGGCTTCGTAAATGCCGCGGCTCTTCGCTTCGATAATGCGGTTTTCAATCTGATCGCTCATACCGAGACCGTGACGGCCGCCGATCTTGTTGGCTTCCATCATGAGATCCACGGCAGAAGCAAACTTCTGACCGTTCAACGCGACGGGCATGCCTTCTTCAAAAGCGACCGTCACCGTTTCCGGTTCGATCTTCACGGACTGATCCCAGAACGCCACGCCCATGATGGGTTCGACGATCTTCATCGACTTATCGAGGTGTTCCAAATCCTTCGCTTCATGCGTCGCACCCAACATGTTGCAGTCGGTGGAATAAGCCTTTTCCGTCTTCATGCGGTAGGCAAAGCCTTCGGCGTTGAGGAATTCACTCATTTCCTTGCGGCCGCCCAGTTCCTTAATGAACTGCACGTCAAGCCAAGGCTTGTAAATCTTGAGGTTGGGGTTCACAAGCAGACCGTAACGGTAGAAGCGTTCGATGTCGTTGCCCTTGTAGGTGGAACCGTCGCCCCAGATGTTGACGCCGTCGTCGCGCATCGCCGCAACGAGCATCGTCCCCGTCACCGCACGCCCGATCGGCGTGGTGTTGAAGTAGGGAATGCCGGCCGTCGCGATGTGGAAGGCACCGGACTGAATGGCAGCAATGCCTTCGGCCACCAACTGCGGGCGGCAGTCGATCAAACGGGCATTTTCGGCACCGTACTCCATCGCGCGGTGCGGAATCGCTTCATAATCGTCCTCATCGGGCTGACCCAGGTTAGCCGTATAGGCATAAGGCAGAGCACCCTTGTTCTTCATCCAGCGCAGAGCTGCCGAGGTATCCAGACCACCGGAGAACGCGATACCGACCTTTTCGCCGACGGGAACGCTTTGCAGAATCGTTTGAGACATTGTTTGCACTCTTAAAAAAACCGACGAGAATCTGACGATCGCCGGATGAATATAAAAGCCTTCACGCTCCGAGCAGAAACGCTTGCGGAACGCACAGGCATCGACTGTCGGGCATTATAGGGAGTCGACTGCCTTTCGGATTGTCGACAAGTAATGAAAAACCCCATCCGAAGACGAAAAAACTCAAGGCGACGGCAAAAAGTCCGCCGTCACCCCCAGCTCTTTCGCCGTGCTCAATGCAGCCGTTCGGAGGCTTTCACCAAAAGCGCCCCCAACACGCTCTTTAAGAAGGCGCCCAGAACAAAAGGCGCCGCACCCACGGCAAAGGCCTTCGCCACGGGCATCGCAAGCACCACGGTAAGCCACGTCGAGCCGATTACGAGGCACGCCAAATTCGCGACCAACATCGCAGAGAACGTGCGAAGGATGCCGCCCTTACCGGCGAGCCACCCCGCCATCGCAGCAATCACCGGAAAAGAATAGAGAAACCCCGCCGTGGGGCCGGTGAGCGCCGCAATACCGCCGTTTCCCATCGCAAAAATCGGCAGTCCCGAAAAGCCTGCCGCCACCCAAAACGCCACAACCGCCGCACCGAACCTCGGCCCCAAAAAGACGCCCGTCAACGTCACCGCCAACGTCTGCATCGTCATCGGCACGGGCCCCACCGGCACCGCAACGTGCGACGACGCCGTCAAAACAGCAAAGGCAATCAAAGCCGCCAACGACTTTTCAAAAAACTGAGCTTTATCCGTCAACAGGCGGTGCGTATGTGCAGAAACCACAGACACGTTTTTCTCCGTAAAAAAGGTTAGGTGCCAAAATTTTTAAGCGACCTAACTATTGAAAACGCGTATTTAAACAGAGTGTTAGCCACAGTTCAACTCATGCAGCAACGTCGGCTTTCTTCCGTTATTTACCGTAAAAGAAAGGCCGACGGAAAACTTCTTTCGTCTTCTGTAGGCCGCTGCCCTTTTTTATTACGCGATCGCGTATTTTCAATCAAGCGTCGTCTTATTCGCCGCCAACTCCGCCCGCGGAATATCCAGTCCGAAAATCATGCCGCCCGAGGGGTTGGGCATGGCGACCAAACGTCCGTGATGACGTTCGGCGATGCTCGAAATAATGGAGAGTCCGAGTCCCATGCCGTTCGCCTTCGTCGTCACCAAGGGCTTCATGAAGGCGTCGACCTGCTCCTGCGTTATCAAGGCGCCGTTGTCCTTCACCTCCACCCGCCAGTAACGGTCTTCGGCAAAGACCCGTACGGAAATTTCCGGATTGATCCGCCCTTCAAGCGCGTCGCCGGCGTTTTTGAGGAGGTTCAGAATCGCGAGTTCGATTTCCCAACTGTCCACTTCCGACCAGAGATAAGGCGGAATCGCCTTTCGGATCAGCGCGTCGGTACGCCGGGAACGTTTGAACGTTTCAATGGCGCGCTCGATGCTCACGCTCATGTCCGCAATTTTGAGTTCCGGCGTCTGGCGTTTGGCGTACGCCCGCACGCGATTCACGATTTCACTCGCGCGCGTCCCCTGATCCACGATCTCGGCGAGAACCTCGTTCAACATCTTGGGGTCAAGGTTGCCGCGTTTGCTGCGGCGCAAAAGACCGTTTGCGAAATTCGTGATCGCCCCCAGAGGTTGCTTTAATTCGTGCGCGATCATTGTCGACATCTGACCTACGATCCCCGTGCGTTCGAGGTTCGCGATGTGTTCACGGCTCGCCGTCATCTGTTTTTCAATGCGGCTGCGCTCGGCCAAGGCTTTCCGCAATTGCTTCGTGCGGTGGCGCACCATGACGGACACCAGGAAGGCATAAGCCAAAATCAGCATCACCCCCAGCACTAGCACAAAGAAATAGTCGCTCTGCTCGCGCATGAACCGGTCAAAGCTCCACTGTGCAAGATGTTCGTAGGGACCGATCTTGAGGTCAAAAAAGAGGTCGTGTACCGTGCGGTTGCTCACGGGAAAGCCCCAGTCCGCGCCGCGGCCGAAGGTCGGCATCACAAAAAGCGCCGCCGACACGGCTTTCGTGAGCGCCTGATCGGTACCGCGCGTCACCGAGAAGTAGTAGCTCGGATAAAGCTCCGTGCTGTGAGAACACATGACCGGACCGCCACGACGCAGATTGAGAAATTTCAGGTGATTGAGACTCACCTTCTGCTCGTCGATCATGCTTTCGATACGGCACGCGGGCAACACCCCGGCTGCGACGTCACCGGACATCACGGCTTCGTAAATTTTCTCTTCGTTGTCTCCGACGTAAAGCGGCTTATTGAGAATCACTTCCGGCACGAGTCCCCGCATGAAGAGATCACGCTGCGCAATGAGGCTTCCTGCAAAGGACGTAGGCGTACTGAAGGCGACGCGGTGACCTTTCAACTGCTCCACGGAATCAATCCCGCTGTCGTCCCGGGTGAAAAAGACGCTCCCCACCGCTTCCTTTGGGTCGCTCGTCGTCGAAGGCCAGAGACTCGCGACACCGGAAATTCCGGCGATCACTTCCATTTCGCTGTAAAACGCCGCGTCCGACACCACAAAGTCGAGTTCGCCCTCCATGATCTCTCGGCGCAGATCCTTGCGGTTCAACTTCACCACCTTGAGGTTGTCAGCGCCGAAGGTACGTGCGAGTTGCGCCATCGTGGCCTTCACCATGCCGCTTTGCTCAATACCTTCGCTGTCGGTGTCCACCCCGATCAGCATCGGCGACGAAAACACGTACTGCGTATCCGCGTGCTCGTCACCGGGGGGCGACGGCACAATCTGCAGGCGGGCGCGCTTCAAACCCTCCCGCAGCCCCGCTTCCATAAAGGGCGGAACAGCTTCCTGCAGCACGTCCTGAGAACGCAGAACCCGATCATTTTTCTGCAAACGCTGATCAGCCTGCACCGCCCCCAACACCACAAGAATCAGCAGCACGACGCTCGTGAGCGCCAGCCAGATTTTCTGCGATTCCACGCGTCGCCTCCGACTTCAGTCGATCAAACCCCGGGCATGGGAATGTGGCGGTTGGGCTTACGGTGATCGAGCACGTGCACGATTTCATACGTACTCACCAGCCCCGTCGGCGTTTCCGTCGTGACGACGTGCATCTTCACCACCAAGATTTCACCGGGTTTCAACGCGAAAACACCGTTGTCGATAATCCGCAGGAAATCCGCGTCCTTCATCTCAGCGCGGATCGTCTGGCAACCGTCGGTGAACGTCCAAAAACGGTCGTTGCAGAAAACGGGGGAAGCGAGGCTCAAAGCCATCGTGCGAGTTTCGTCGTAAAGCACTTCGTCACGGATTTCGGGCAACCGCAACGCTTCGTAGTGCTGCGGCAGAATCGTCATCATGACGTCCCCCGTTTCCCTGTCCGAAATCACGATGCGGCTCACTTCCGCACTCTTTAAGGCGGAAGCCAAGTCCGACAATCCCTGACGCACGCCGATGTGACGCAGCAGCCGGTACGCATCGTTCGTGATGTGGTACATATCGTCCCCGACTTCCACGTCGACCGTATCGCCCACGAGGTAAATGCGATCGAACCGGCGTCCCGCAACGGCGATCAAGAAAGGCACCAAGCCGTTCATCGTTCCTTCTTCCACATCGGCCTCGGCGGGTTCGGCCAGATCCTGTACGAACCATCCCAAAGCGCGCATGACGGCAGCAGGCTCCGGTTCTTCAAATTTGGCGACGCCGGACAACGCCGCACGGCGCGCCATGCCGAAATTGGAGCGGAAACCAAGATCAATTTCGTAGGCACCGGGGGCTTCCTTACGCCGCACGTCCACTTCGGGATCACCGAGATACCCGTAAAGCGCGCGGGCTGCGCTCGTCAAAAGTTCGTCCACACCGATGATGGCACGCGCCACCGCACTGTCTTCGGACGTCGTGCCTTCGTGCAACGTCCCTTCGAGTGTCAGGTCAAATGAAGTCAGCGCCACAGCCGCCTCCCGTTAGAATTGTTATGTCAAACCCACCGCGCACCGGCGCCGGGCAATAACTGGCTATTGTAGTCCAGCCGCTTAAATTCCATGAACGATATCGAAGTCCTTGATGCACTGCCGCAGGCTCCGGCCTCTTCCGGCGCCGATGCGCCCTTAGCCGAAATACTCCCGCCGGCGCTCGCCTCCCGCACGCTCACGCCCTTGGCCGAAATGGGGATTATCACCCCCGATGATCTCTATGAATGCATCGCCAACGTGGGCGGCAACTGGTATCGACGTTTTCTGGGGCTTACCCGCAAAGACGCCGTCGCGCTCGTCGATTGGCTGAGAAATGCCTGTTCCGACGTCGGAGAAATCACCGCGATTTTCTATCCGCCCGGCGATGCACCCGAAGCGTTGAAAGAAACGGACGTCCCGACCGAAGCCGCCCTTGTGCCGGTGAAACCCATGGAGCAACTTTCGCTCACGTCGTCCCTGTCGGGCGCACTCGGCACCAACCGAGGCAGCGACGATACGCTGGACGCCGAAAACGACCTGGAAGCGATACGGTTGTGGCTCGCCGCACGCGCCGTCAACGTCAACACCCAGGCCCAATACCGCAAGGAAGCCGAACGTTTCCTTTTGTGGTGCACGTTGGAGCGCGGCGTCGCCTTAAGTTCCATCACAAATAAAGATGCGGCGCTTTTTCCGCGATGGCTCGAGGGACTCGGGCGCACCGATCCCAAAGTGTGGGCGCAGCTCTGGCGTCAGCCTCAGAGCACCTGGATCGGCCCCAAAAACGCCCCACGGATGTCGTCCGAATGGCGTCCCTACAACGGCCCCCTGTCCGCCTCAAGCCGCCATACGTCCTTCACGGTCATCCGCATTCTCTTTGCCTTTCTCGTGAAGACCGGTTACCTTCGGCACAACCCCTTTGATCAGGTTTCAACCAAAGTGCATTTCCTGCGGGGAGAAGGCGCTCCCCGCGACTTTGCCGATCGTTCCCTCACCGAAAGTCAGTGGGCGGACGTCTTAGACTATTTGGAGAGTTTGCCCCCTACGCTTTCCTCGGCCCGCATCCGCGTCATCCTCGCGTTGGGCAAAGGGCTCGGAATGCGCGCCAGCGAAATGATCACGGCGCGGGCGGGCTGGATCGTGCAGCGCCGCATCGGCGACGAAGACATGATCGTCATTGAAATCGTCGGTAAGGGCGACAAAGTGCGGCGCCTGCCGCTCGCGGCAGAAACGCTCGAAGCCGTGAACGCTTATTTTGCCTTGAGAAATCTCCCGCCCGTCCTGCAGTGCGACCCCAACGTGTCGTTGATCGCGAACCTCGGCATCGGGCGGCGCGCCGATCCCGGCTCCCCTACCGCCGTTTCCCGCTCCGGGCTTTATCACGCGCTCATCACGTTTTTTGAAGGCGCCGCGGGGATCGCCGAAGAACGCAGTCCCGCGGACGCTGCCAAACTCCGAGCCGCTTCCACCCACTGGCTGCGGCATACATTCGCCGCGACGGCGTTGCGAAACATGGATCTCAACGTCGTACAAAACGCCATGGGACACGCCTCGATCGGCACCACGAGCCGCTATCTCACGCCGGAAGAAGCGCAGATTGCGAAGGCGATGAAGAAGATGGCGCCGCTCTGATTACGCGGTAGAGATAAAAGATACTAAACCCGTATATATTATCGATTTAATTTCAATGTTTTTCCATTATATATTCACCCGTTCCGACTTCCAAATCCGGTTTCCACACAATCCTCGCCGATCCGCCTTGGCGTTTTGCCAGCCGCACCGGCAAAGTGGGGCCTGAACCCCGCAGACTCGCCGCGGGGCGTCGTCAGGTTAATCCCATCGAAAGCCGTAAGCGCGAACACTCCCGCAAACCCGACGAACAATATCGCCTGATTGAAAGTTGCTCACCGGCACCCTACTTCGAACTCTTCACCCGTTATCCGC
>ULUT01025247.1_pt1 | contig 10279 bp, 7 predicted proteins | sample 1958691 | NCBI WGS metagenome assembly ULUT01 (sample SAMEA4835766, study PRJEB28245) | human gut metagenome | biome: gut microbiome; material: fecal sample | place: Denmark | collected 2008 | reverse complement strand
GATCAATTAATTAACGTATTTCACGAACGATGTACTACGTACAGCATCGGCGCCCGGTATTTTGTTCGGAAAATCTTCAAGTCCTCGTCGGTGACGACGGGACAGCGCATTGCGGTAAAAGTGCCGGAATGCGCGGAGAGAAATACCTGTACATTAAGTTCGCTCATTAGGCTCCATGCGGAGTTGGGTTCAACAGAACGCCAATTATCTGAGTGCAGCCTGCATCGAACTGAGGCAGTCCCTTCGATTGTCAACGAGGAAATCCCTTGACTTTAGTCGGGCTAGACCTCACTGAGGCAACGCGGCGCGGTGAGATGATCGGCGCATGGAACGACGGCGGACGGCTTCAGAGGTAAAGGCTACGGATCGAAACCCGCAGCCTTCAGGAAGATTGCAGAATCAATTAGGCTTTTTTGCCGCTTTTTTCGTGACCGGATGTCGCGCTCGGTAGTCCGCCAGGAACTTCGCAATGCGGTTGATGGCGTCCTTCAATTCTGATTCATGCGGCAGGAACACCATGCGGAAGTGATCGGGTTTGGGCCAGTTAAAGCCCGTCCCCTGGACGAGAACGACGTTGGTGGCTTCCAGAAGTTCCTTGAAGAACTCACGGTCGTCTTCAATGGGATACACCTCGGGATCCAATCGCGGGAACATGTAAAGGGTGGACGTGGGATGTACGACGGAGACGCCGGGAATTGCCGAGAGCATTTCGTAGGCGAGGTCACGCTGCCGACGCAATCGCCCGCCTTCGCCCACCAAATCGTTGATGGACTGATAGCCGCCCAACGCGGTCTGAATCGCCCACTGACCGGGAACGTTCGCGCAAAGCTTCATGTTGGCGAGCATATTGAGCCCTTCGATGAAGTCTTTGGCGTTGGATTTGTCGCCGGAAATCACCATCCAGCCTGCGCGGTAACCGCAGGCGCGGTAGGCCTTGGAAAGCGAATTGAAACTCAACGTCAGTACGTCGCGCGAGAGACTTCCGATCGCCGTATGTTTGATGCCGTCGTAGAGAATCTTGTCGTAGACCTCGTCGGCCATGATGACGAGATTGTTCTCGCGGGCGATCTGAATGATTTCGAGAAGCACGTCGTTCGGGTACATCACGCCCGTGGGGTTGTTGGGATTGATGATGACGATGCCCTTCGTGCGCGGCGTCACTTTGGCGCGGATGTCTTCGATGCTCGGAATCCAGCCCTTCGATTCGTCGCAGAGGTAGTGCACGGGCGTAGCACCCGCGAGACTTGTGACCGCGGTCCAAAGAGGATAGTCCGGCATCGGCACCAAGAGTTCGTCGCCTTCGTTCAGAAGGGCTTCGGTAGCCATCGAAATGAGGTCGGACGCACCGTTGCCGAGGTAGATGTCGTCGAGCGTTACGCCCTCAATGCCCTTTAACTGTGTGTAGTGCATGACGGCTTTGCGGGCCGCGAAAATTCCCTTGCTGTCGGAGTACCCGGCGGAATTCGGCAGATTTGTGATCATGTCGCTCATCACTTCTTCAGGGGGATCAAAGCCGAAAACGGCCAAGTTGCCGATGTTGAGTTTGATGAGTTTCTTGCCTTCGGCTTCCATCTGCCGCGCCTTATCCATAATGGGGCCGCGGATGTCGTAGAGGACGTGAGCCAGCTTCGAGGATTTCAGAATTTTTTTATCGGCCATGATTGTGCGTCTCAAAAATATCGTCGCCCGGAGCGAAAGGAATTTGTCGTCGGACGTCTCGGAAGAGTATCGGCGAAGATATCACTTTTGCAGGGAAGAAAAAAGAAACGAATCAAGAAAATAAGGCAGAACTACATAGACTGACTTGGATTGTTGGTCGTATACAGCAGTTTTGGTGTGAGAAGTATTCAGTCAAACGAATGTTTTGTGAAGAAGCGGCGGTGGAAAAACAACTTCCGTATCAATGAAGAAATAAACCACAGAAAAATTGATACGGAAGTTAGAAAAAATAACTGAAACTTGACATTTTTTAAAGAAATTACGACACTCTTTCTCATCGGATCTCTATCAATTTTGGGAGCACGAAATGCAGAACCTTCATCGCACGGCAGTCGGCATTGACTTGGGGGCTAAATACACCGGCGTAATGATCGCGGACACGGTGCCCGGAATCTCGTTGCGGCAGGAAGACTTGACAGCTTTTACGGTTGTCATGCCGGATGCAGAGAAGATGATGTTGGCGCAGACCCAGCGCACGGCGACTCGACACCGCCTTCGAGGAAAAAAGCGGTTCAATTTGGCACGTCGGTTGACGTTACTTGTGATCAACGAGAAGCTGACGGCGGCAGGCGTGGTTCTTCCGGAAACAGTACGCCTGCGGATGATTGAGGCCGTGAACGGTCTGCTGCGGCGCCGAGGCTATTCTCGTATTGAATCAGAAGTTAATCTGCAAGTTCTCGAAGACCTTGATCCGCAATGCTTTGCTGAGTGTGATCTGTTGAAGAGTTTCTTCTCCGAAGCTACGCGTTCCTTGATGGATCAATGGGAAGAACTCACCAACGACATGGGCCGTATCCGAGACTTGGATCGGGTGCTCCAAGATCAAACAAAGCAGGACGTCAAAGAAGCCTTCAAGCAACAGGGTCTTGAAAAAGAGATGCTGAAGTCGGCAATGGAGGCAGTAGCTTCCGTGAAGGAGGCCGCGCATGATTTGGTAACGCAGCAATTTATGGGACACAAGCCTCGCGCCACCTACCTTCAGCATTTGTTGTCGGATTTGAAACGCGGGGATTCTCGCCTCACGAAAGTTATCGAAGCTTTCGGCGGTGTGGAGCGATTCCATCATGTAATAGGCAACATTTCCAATCTGCAGCTGAGGGCGGAACGGTGGTATTTCAATGCCCCCCACATGATCAAGGGAGATTGTTGGGAGCCTTGTCGTCTGAAGCAGTCTGTCATTCGGGCGTTTAAGTATTTTCACCCGTCACAGGAAGGAAATGAGAAAACGCGTTTGGCGGAGCTCATTCGGGAACTGGAGTCGACGGATGATATCTTAGAAGCGCTTTGTACCATTGATCCGCAACGGACGATCCCTCCCTATGAAGATCAAAACAACCGGCGTCCTCCGGTCGATCAGACGCTCTATCTGAGTCCGGAAAAACTCAATGATCGGTTGGGTGAGCGTTGGATGATCTGGGCTAAGAGTTTTGCAAAGGCAGATCCCTGCTTGGAAGAAGAACTTGATGAAATTCTTGATTTAACGGATCGACGGTCACGAATTGCTCGGGACGGTACTCTTGTACTTTCGGTGTTGCAATACCGGTTTTCATATGTTTTGCAGCGTGTGCTGGATCGCTCGAAGTTGCTGGATCCGTTTGCTATCCGTGCGTTGGCGCATGGGGCGGTTTTATCTGCCTCCCGACATCAGTTGGCAATGGTGATCGGCGGTCAGCATGTTGATGAGTTTCTTGCTTTTGCTGCGGAGTACTACCGCGAGATCGAGGGAGCCAAGTCAGGACTTTGGATGCCGCAGACCGGCAGCTATCTTGAACGGTCGGATCTGCATCCTCCGATGAAGAAGAAAATTCTGCCAATTTTGGTTGGAAATGTACTGCAGAAGACGGACAAGGAAGGTGAGCGCTTCATGGCTGATATTTGGAATGCCAAAGTGGGCGGACGCAGCACGGTGCGTTCAGTTTGTGCCGTCATAGAGAAAACGCGCAAAGACAACGGCGGTGACTTTAATCGCCTCTATCAGCGAGCTTTGTTGCGCAGGAAGTTGGGGCAGAAACTTTCGAAAGAAGACAAGGTGTTTGCGGCGTTGAGTGACAAAGTTGATGCGGTGACGGAAGTCATTGCAAATACATTGGGACTGTCTGAGGACGAGGCGGCAAAATTTGCCAATCCCTATTCGTTGTCGCAGTTATACAACCTCATTGAAACAGAACGTGACGGTTTTACATCGGTATCCGTGGCGGCTCATCGGGAAAATAACTGGCGCATGAGGTTGACGGAATGTACCGACAAGGACGGCTCCAAGACGTGGAGTGCCAACTGCTCGCGCCTTCCGGCAGATGCTGCACGTCCGTTTGATGGGGTGGTGCGTCGTGTCATTGACCGAAAAGCTTGGGAAATAGCTAAGCGCGTAGCAGAGTCTGTTCGGAGACATGTTACTTTCCAAAATGGTACGGTGGAAATTCCACTTTTTGTGGAGGAGAACCGCTTTGAGTTTTCAGCATCGTTGGCGGAACTCAAACACAATGCAGCAGCCCGTAAAAAGATGCTCGATCGGTCGGAAGGGCAGACCAAACGCTGGCAGTCCAAAATAGAGCGCATCAAGGCTGCAAGTCGAGGGGTATGTCCCTACAGCGGTAAGGCTATCAAGGCAAACGGGGAGATAGACCATATCATCCCGCGCAGTCTGACGAAAAAGAATGCCGGAACGATTTTCAATGCGGAACCCAATCTCATTTACGTTTCTCAAGAAGGTAATCAGAGAAAAGGCAATCAGGGGTACCGATTGAGTGATCTCAATGCGACGTATCTGACGGCTGTGTTTCGCACGAATTCGGTTTCCGAAGCACAGGCGACGATAGAAAAGACGGTGACCAATCTGCAGAAGCAGGGGCGTTTGGTTTTCTTTGATCTGCTGTCGGAATCGGAGCAAGACTGTGTTCGTCATGCGCTATTTTTGGAGGACTTTAACCCGGCAAAGCTGGCGGTTCTTGAAATGCTAGGAAATCAGCGGAAAGCCCGAGTAAACGGTACGCAGATGTGGTTAGTTCGCTGCTTGGTAGAAAAATTGGGCGAAGAACTGGCGTCATGGTGCGAACGAACCGGTAATCAGATCCAGTTTAATGCGACGGCTGTTTTGCCTGAAGTGTCCATGCAGCTTCGTGAAGCATTGGGGGAAGTCGATGCAACAATGAAGAAAACGGATGTGCAGCCAGTCGCTTCCCATACGATTGACGCATTCTGCGCATTGGCCGTGGGGTGTGACGGTCTTTTTGTTGACGAACCGGATTTGGCTGTGCCGGAAAATATGGTTGCGTTGTATCCGGAGAACTGCAGTATTGTTCAGATCCAACGCAAACCGTTAGAAGAGAAATCTCAGTTCGGTGGTGTGCCTTTGTTTAAGGACGGAATCTACGCGGAGCATTATGTGCCGCTGTTTACGCTCGACGGTCGAATTTATGCGGGCTACATTTCCAAGCCGAGCGAAGACGGTGTAATGCCGGGGGCTGTCGAGGTATGCGGCAAGGATCCTGTACAGTTGCTTCAGACTTTATCGCCGTATCTCACTCGACCGTTTGAAGGGGAAGTTTCTAAGAATGAGTCGTATCGGGTTGATCGTTTAAAGGCTGCGGCGCTCTTGGCGGAAGTGGCACATCAGTGTTCGTCGGAACAAAAGGTTGCTGCGGCCGGGGTGTTGGAGGGACTGTCGTATTGCACCAAGCGTTGCCCGGTGATTGGCGCGTTCTGGGATTCCGTGAAAAAGAAATTGGTGGCCGAAGACGTAGCGTTGAAGGACGATAAGTTCGAGGTAAAACAACAAGAACGGCGCCCAGGGCATCACGTGCTTCTTGCCCGCAATCTTAGTTCAGAGAAACCAGCAACTGAAACAAGTGGTTCCGACAACGGCCGAAGCGGCATCCGCGGAGCCTGCAATCTTAGTTCAGAGAAACCAGCAACTGAAACCACAAGTCTCCTTTTCCGCACGTGGTGCGCGACGACCTGCAATCTTAGTTCAGAAAGTTATTTTTCAAAACTAAGATTGCATTAAAACTAGAAATGCAACTTAAATTAGCACTTGCTGAGCGCTGCTTTCTTCGTCACATGCTTGTGCTTGGGGCGCGCCTTGATGACGGCGGGTTTGGCCTGCTTCTTCATCCCGGGCTTTTTAACGGCCGTCTTCTTTCGCAGCTTTGCCGCCGCTTCTTCGTCCGCGGCGTTGCGCACCGGGTGCTTCGAAGACTTCTTTTCCTTGGGTTCGCGCCAGAGAACGAGCATCTTGCCGATCGCCTGAATGCGGGCGGCGTTCAATTTGTCGGCGAGTGTCGTGTAGATTTCGTCGCGTTCTTCTCGATCGTCACTCGGTACGTGAATCTTGATGAGACCGTGTTCATCAAGCGCGCGTTCGACTTCTTTTTCGACGGCGTCGGTCAGCCCCCGCGCGCCCAAGAGAACCACAGGTTTTAAGTGGTGGGCGGCGCCGCGCAGTTCAAGCCGCTTGTCGCGCTCTAAAATAAGTTCGGCCATAATTAAAGGCTGTCCTTTTTGTGTAAAGTCAATCGGAAAGTTCCGTATTCTACCTTCACTATGCCCAAATCATTAAAAAAGCTCAAGAGCAACCGTGCTTGGATTGAGCGTCATATCAACGATCCCTTCGTAAAAAAGAGCCGTGCCGAGGGGTATCGGGCGCGTTCTGCGTACAAACTCATCGAACTCGATGAGAAGGAAAAGATCCTGCGCCCCGGTATCACGGTCGTGGACTTGGGGGCGGCGCCGGGGAGTTGGTCCCAGGTGGCGCGCGCCAAATTGACGAACCCCGATGGAACCTTTAACGGTCGTGTGGTTTCCATGGACATTCTTCCGATGGAACCCATTGAGGGCGTCGATTTTCTGCAGGGCGATTTTCGCGAAGAATCCGTGGAAGCACAGTTAAATGCGATGGTGGCGGGCGGCAAAGTCGAAGCCGTCGTGAGCGATATGGCGCCGAACCTTTCGGGCGTCGCGATGGTGGACGCCGGAGCGAGCCTGTATCTGTGCGAACTCGCGCTCGATTTTGCGGTGCAGCATTTGACTCCGGACGGCATTTTTGTCGCGAAGGTATTCCAGGGATCGGGCTACTCGCAGTACATCGAAGCCTGCAAAAAGGTCTTTAAGGTTGTGCATCAGCGCAAACCCGAGGCAAGCCGCGACTCAAGTTCCGAAATGTACGTGGTGGGGCGCGGACTGAAGCTGCCGAAGTAATTGGAAACAAGATTTTCCATCGGAGACGTTGTAGAAAGAAGACAAAACGACAGATTTCGTTTAGTCTCTTTCCTAACATCGGAAGATTGCGCCCAAATGAATCGGCGGGATGCGATTTTACGAAACTGAGAACCAATGCATAAATCAGAAGAGGATCAGCTTTGGACAAAAAGATGCTGAGCCGCATAGCGGTCTGGGTGTTGATTGCCTTTGTGCTCTTTACGGTCTTCCGTCAGTTTGACGGTGATCGTCAGATGCAGGGGCTCGCCACGGATCAGACGAGCTATACGCAGTTTATGGCCGACGCGAAAGCTGGCAAGATCAGCCGCGTCGATGTGCAGGGGCGGCGCCTTACCGTGCGTCCTACGGAAGGTATGCCCTATACGATCACGAGTCCCGGGGACTTGTGGATGGTGGATGACCTCCGCAAGAACGGGGTGCAGGTCTACGGCAAGGCCGAAGACGAACCGTCTTTCCTGCAGCAGATTTTCGTGAGCTGGTTCCCGATGTTGCTCTTGATCGGCGTGTGGGTCTTTTTCATGCGCCAGATGCAGGGCGGCAAAGGCAGTCCCTTCTCCTTTGGTAAATCCAAGGCCCGCGTGCTTGACGAATCCGCCAACAAAGTGCGTTTTTCGGACGTCGCTGGGTGCGATGAAGCCAAGCAGGACGTGCAGGAAGTCGTGGACTTTTTGAAGGATCCGACGAAATACTCGCGGTTGGGCGGGCATATTCCCCGCGGCGTGTTGCTCGTGGGGCCTCCGGGGACCGGTAAGACGCTTCTCGCGAAGGCGATCGCCGGCGAAGCAGGCGTTCCCTTCTTCTCCATTTCCGGCTCCGACTTCGTGGAAATGTTCGTGGGCGTGGGCGCTGCCCGTGTGCGCGACATGTTTGAAAACGCGAAGAAGAACGCGCCCTGCATCATCTTCATCGATGAAATTGATGCCGTGGGCCGTCAACGCGGTGCTGCAATGGGCGGCAACGATGAACGTGAACAGACCCTGAACCAGATGCTCGTGCAGATGGACGGGTTTGAAACCGGTACGAACGTCATCGTGATTGCGGCGACGAACCGTCCGGACGTCTTGGATCAGGCCTTGCTGCGCCCGGGGCGCTTTGACCGTCAGGTCGTGGTGCCGTTGCCCGACATCCGCGGTCGCGAACAGATTTTGAACGTGCACATGAAGAAGGTGCCGGTGGCAACCGACGTTCAGACGGACGTGATTGCCCGCGGTACTCCCGGTTTCTCCGGGGCGGATCTCGCGAACCTCGTGAACGAAGCCGCACTTTTTGCCGCGCGCCGCAACGGGCGCGTCGTAAGCATGGCGGACTTCGAACTTGCCAAAGACAAGATCATGATGGGCGCCGAACGCAAGTCCATGGTGATGAACGAAGATGAGAAGAAGAATACGGCGTACCACGAATCCGGTCACGCGCTCGTTGCAAAACTGATGCCGAAATCCGATCCGGTTCATAAGGTGACGATCATCCCGCGCGGCCGGGCGCTGGGCGTGACGATGCAGCTGCCGGAAGAAGATCGCTACGCGTACGACAAGCAGTACCTTCTCACGCGTATCGCCATTCTCTTCGGGGGGCGCATTGCCGAAGAAGTCTTCATGCACCAGATGACGACGGGGGCGAGCAACGACTTTGAGCGCGCCACGCAGTTGGCGCGCGACATGGTGACCCGTTACGGCATGAGCGACAAGATGGGCATCATGGTTTACGTCGAAAGTGAAACCGATCCCTTCCTGAGCCGCGCCATGCCACGCCAGAGCAACATCTCCGAAGAGACGATGCGGGCGGTGGATCTGGAAATCCGACACATTCTTGAAACGCAGTACGCGATCGCCCGTAAGCTGATCGAAGACAACCGCGACAAGATGGAAGCGATGGCTCAGGCGCTTTTGAAGTGGGAAACCATTGATGCGGATCAGATCGACGACATCATGGCGGGAAAGCCCCCGCGGGAACCTCGTGTGATTGAACCTCCGAAGGCAGAGACGAAGGCGAAGGAGCCGGATGAAAAAACGCCGGAAGCCGAAGCAAAGCCGGTGACGGAACCGGCGGCGGACGACAAGTCGGCGGAGACGGCACCGGAAACGGGAGTGAAGTCTGACGTGAAGGCTGAGCCGAAGTCGGACGCACAGTAACCGAAAAAAGCAGTATCCGAACGGGACGGTGGGTGAAGTGCCTGCCGTCCTCTTTTTTTCAGGATAGAGAAAATGACGTTGGCAACGGAATGGAAATTGAGAACCCGTGTGTTCGATATTACGACGCCGCGGATTATGGGTATCGTCAACGTGACGCCCGATTCCTTCAGCGACGGAGGCCTGCACGCGACGAAAACGGAAGCCGTGGCGTTTGCGCACCGGTTGGTGGAAGAAGGCGCCGACATCATCGACGTGGGCGGTGAATCCACGCGCTCGGGCGCCGCGGACGTGTCGCCTGAGGAGGAACTGGATCGCGTCCTCGGCGTGGTGGAAGCGTTGGCCCGCGAAGGCATCACGGTGTCCGTTGATACGAGTAAGGCCGTCGTCATGCAGGAAGCCGTGAAGGCGGGTGCGGAGATTTTGAACGACATCCGCGCGTTTCGGGAACCGGGGGCAGACGTGGCGGCTGCCAATTCCGGCGCGGGACTCATTGCGATGCACATGCAGGGAACGCCCCGTACCATGCAGGCGGCGCCGCATTACGAAGACGTCGTTCGGGAAGTCGAGGATTTCCTTTTAAAGCAGGAAGCGCATCTTTTGAGTCTTGGGGCGGAAGCGGGAAAAATCTGCTTTGATCCGGGGTTCGGGTTCGGTAAGACCGTGGAACAGAATTTCCAGCTGCTCGCGGCGACGGAACGCTTTGCTCAGTTGGGGCGCCCTTATTTGATGGCTTTGTCCCGCAAATCCTCTATCGGGGCGGTGACCGGGGTGAAAAATGCCGCAGAACGCGTCGTCGGTTCCGTCACCGGGGCGCTCCTTGCGGTGGAACGCGGGGCGCAGCTCGTGCGGGTGCACGACGTGAAGGCCACTCGTGAAGCGTTGGACGTTTGGCTTGCGACGAAAAACGCTGCCGCGGCATAATTGGAAAATCGGCCGACGAAAACGGCTTTTAGTTGGAAAAAAATATATGTCACGACGTTATTTCGGCACCGACGGGGTGCGCGCTACGGTGGGAACCTTCCCGATGACACCGGACTTTGTCATGTTGCTGGGCCAGGCCGCGGGTCGGGTACTGCGCCGCACAAGTCCGGACGGGCGGGCGACGGTGTTGATCGGCAAAGACACGCGGGTGTCGGGCTATATGCTCGAAGCTTCGCTGCAGGCAGGGTTTTCCTCTGCGGGCGTCGACGTCGTTCTCTGTGGGCCGATTCCGACGC
>ULUT01066709.1_pt1 | contig 10296 bp, 9 predicted proteins | sample 1958691 | NCBI WGS metagenome assembly ULUT01 (sample SAMEA4835766, study PRJEB28245) | human gut metagenome | biome: gut microbiome; material: fecal sample | place: Denmark | collected 2008 | reverse complement strand
GTACAGTACTTATTGATAAAAAACGCGTCAATATGCGTATTTACAAAGAGGTTATATCTGCAGGTAATGCAGGTGTGGTGCTGGCTGACAATCCGGCAATGCTTTTTAAGGCGGTAAAGAATGAGACAGAGATTAAAAACCTGTACAGTGCGCATGTTGATGATGGTGTTGCTGTGACTAAGTTCATATTCTGGCTTAAGAAAAATGTGGCATCAGGCAGCATAACAGAAGCAAGTGCAGCAGCATATCTTGATAATTTAAGAAGCAATATAAAAGATTACATAGAACTTAGTTTTGACACAATCAGCGCGTATAATGCAAATGCAGCGATGATGCATTACCATGCAGATGAAACTAATGCGGCTGTGTTAAAGCCGGAGGGCATGCTGCTTGTGGATTCAGGTGGACAGTATCTGAGAGGAACAACAGACATAACAAGAACGATTGCACTAGGCCCTGTGACCGATAAGATGAAGATGTATTACACACTTACGCTTAAAGGAATGTTAAGCCTTGCAAATGCAAAGTTTTTAAAGGGCTGCAACGGATTCAGTCTTGATATTCTTGCGAGAGCGCCATTGTGGAATGTTGGAATGGATTACCGCTGCGGAACAGGCCACGGTATAGGATATCTTCTTAATGTGCATGAGAGTCCTAACGGCTTCAGATGGAAGCATAATCCGGGAAAGAATGATCTTGCAGTTATTGAAGAAGGCATGGTTACATCTGATGAGCCGGGTGTATATATTGAAGGAGAGTTTGGCATAAGAATTGAAAATGAGATTGTATGCCAGAAAGACTTTGATAATGAATATGGCACATTTTTAAAGTTCGACATGCTTACTGTTGTTCCGATAGACTTAGAACTTGTTGATGTTAATTACCTTGATTCTGTGGATATTGAGAGACTCAATAAGTATCAGGAAAGAGTATACCAGACGCTTGAACCGTATTTTGATGGAGAAGAAAAATCTATGTTAAGAGAGGCGACAAGACCAATAGGAGTATAATATGGAGTTAAAAGAATTTTCACATAAGGGTGAAGCAATTGAAAAGGAGATTAAGAAGGAGTTCCGGTTCATGGGACGCACGATTAAGAAACGCCGCGTAGGGCTGATTATTGCAGCTGCCGGTGTGATTGCTGTAATTGTTGTGGCACTTTTTATACGATCACAGAAATTTGATGTATGGGATTATGTAACGATAAGCTATGAGGGTGCTAATGGCTATGCGAGTCCTGATTTTACACTTAATAAGGACAAGCTGTATAAGGGACTTATGGGAAAGAGTACAGATTCTGATAAGTCATACAATGTCAAAATGCTTATTGCTTCAATAGACATAACAACAGAGGCAGAGGATGTTTCCAATGGGGATAAGTACAAGGTTACCATTGGTTTTGACAAGAAATATGAGGATGCAGTTGGAATCAGCATGGGAAGCGGAAGCAGAAAGATAAAAGCATCCGGAATCCAGAAGGGTACTGCAATTTCACTGTTTGATAATGTTGATGTTATGTTTGCGGGAATCAGCCCGGAGGCGACAGTCAATATATCAAATAACTGGGAGGATGAATATCTTTCAGGATTGACATTTACGGCTGATAAGACAACAGGAATCAAATTCGGGGATTCTGTAAATGTTACATGCGATGTGACATATGAAGATATTGCAAGACACGGATACCTTGCAGAAAAGCTGGAGCAGTCATATGATGCGGATAAGCTTCCAAGCTTTGCAACAAATGTATCACAGATTGACAGTAAAGTGATTGAACAGGTAAAAAAGGAGGTTCTGGAGACTATTGCTTCAGAGACATCTGTAAATACTTTCCATATGCTTTACAAAGCTACAAAGGATGTGTCATTTCTTTATCATGTAAATAATGAGACATGTACGGACAGCAAAGTAACCGGTGTTTATTTTCTTTCAGGTAATGGACAGCAGACTGATGCCAATAATTACATTTATGTGTTTGCATCAGCAGTTATATCGGATTCAGAAGACAGCAGGACAGTATATTTTGCATTTTCATACAGCAATACATATCTTAATGTTGATGGGACATTTGACATGAACCACGATAACGAGAATAAGAGATATATATGCAGTGATGATTATGAGGCGCTATACGAGGAATGTGTTGGCAGCAGGAGCAGCAGTTATTCGATTAATGAGATAAAATAAAAATACTATTTTGTAAATATCTGTTAATGTGATATAATTTAATAAAATTGGTCAAAGCAGGGGGAGGAGCTGACCTGCGGAAAGAGGTTGAAGGGTGAATTATAGAAAGAAAGTTCGTTTGGGAGATGTACTTGTAAAAAAAGGTATTATTGATGAGAACCAGTTACAGACTGCACTTTCAAGACAGAGAGAGCAGGGCAAGATGCTTGGTGAAATGGTTATTGCACTTGGATATGCAACACAGAAGGATATTAATGAGGCACTTTGCGACAGTCTTGGAATAGATTTTGTTGACATGAGAGAGACAGATGTCAGTGAGGATGTGCTTTCTGTACTTGATGAAAGCATTATGAGAAAGTACACACTTGTTCCTCTCGGTGATGCACCGGATAATCCTGGCGCAATAAGAGTTGCCATGGCTGATCCTACTAATATTCTTGCCATGGATGATATTAATATCGTTACAGGCAAGCAGGTTGTTCCTGTTCTTGCCAATGCATCTGATATCAACGCTTTTTTTGATAAAGCATTTGGACAGAAGCAGGCACAGAGTATTGTCGACCTGTATAAGAAGGAACAGGGCGATGTATTCAAGGAAGAGACTAAGGAAGATAAGGCGAGAAGAGAAGAAATCGAGAATGCGCCTATCGTACAGCTTATTAACAGCGTTATAGAGCAGGCTGTAAGACAGAGAGCTTCCGATATACATATTGAACCAATGGAGAAGAGTATCCGTGTAAGATACAGAATTGATGGTAATCTCCGTGAAATTATTGAATATGATAATACACTTCTTGGTGCTATTACAACACGTATTAAGATTATGTCTGGAATGGATATTTCTGAAAAGAGAAAACCACAGGATGGCCGTATTACTCTTAATGTAGACGGAAGAGAGTATGATATCCGTGTATCTAATCTTCCTACTGTATATGGCGAGAAATGCGTTATGAGAATTGCGTCCAAAGAAGGGTTTAACATTGATAAATCCAAACTTGGACTTACACCGGCTGATCTTAAGGTATTTGATGATATCTTAAAGAACCCACATGGAATTATCCTTGTAACAGGACCTACCGGATCAGGTAAGTCTACAACACTTTATACTGCTTTAAGTGAACTTAATACAGAAGATGTTAATATTATCACTGTTGAAGACCCAGTCGAGGCTAATATTGATGGTATTAATCAGGTTCAGGTTAATAATAAAGCTAACCTTACATTTGCAACTGCATTAAGATCAATCCTCCGACAGGATCCGGATATTATCATGATCGGTGAGATCCGAGATGGTGAGACTGCTGAGATTGCGGTAAGAGCATCTATCACAGGTCACTTGGTTGTTAGTACATTGCATACTAACAGTACGGCAAGTTCTGTTGCCCGTCTTGAAGATATGGGAATTGAGTCTTATCTTATTGCTGACTCACTTGTTGGTATTATTGCACAGCGACTTGTAAGAAAGCTGTGTGATTGCAAGATGCCTAAAGAGGCAAGTGTGGCTGAGAAGGAAATGTTAGGTCTTGATCCGGATGAACCATTTACAGTATATGAGCCATGCGGCTGTAAGTTATGTAACGGAACAGGCTATTTTGGACGACTTGGTATATATGAAATTATGAAGATAACACCTTCAATTAAGAGACTTATTTCCAGACATGCTGATGCGGATGAGATTAAGAAGCAGGCAATCAGTGAGGGAATGAATACCCTTAAGATGGCAGCTACTAATGCTGTTAAGGAAGGCGTTACAACAATTGCTGAGATGGTTAAGGCTACTTATGAGGCAGAGGAAGATGATTCACAGCCTAATGCAAAGAATGCCGGAGCAGCTAAGAAACCGGCAGCGTCAGCAGCAACATCAGTATCACCAGCAGTTAGTTCATCAGCCAGCATGGCAGATGACAATGAAATTGTTGAAATAGAATTAGAGCAGATTGATTAATGGCTGCATGATGGGGGTTGTATTATGTTTACGGTAGAGCAGCTGCTTACAATAGCAAAAGAAAAAAAGGCGAGTGATGTCCATGTTACAGTAGGACTTCCTCCGAGAGTAAGAATTAATGGAGAACTTGTTGATCTTGAATATCCTAAGCTTACTCCGGCAGATTGTGAAAAACTTATTCTTGATATTATGGATGAGAGACAGGAGAATCTTTTTAAGGACAGAGGAGAACTGGATTTCTCCTTCTCAATCCCGAATATAGGCAGATACAGAGTTAATGTGTTCAGACAGAGAGGTTCGGTTGCATGTGCAATGAGAATTGTAGGAACAGAAATTCCTTCACCGGAAAGTCTTGGTGTACCTAAGTCTGTTATTGACCTACATTCCAAGAAGAGAGGGCTTGTGTTGGTAACAGGACCTACCGGATCAGGTAAGTCTACAACATTAGCTTCACTGATTGACAGGATTAATGATGACCGTAATGCACATGTAATAACACTGGAAGATCCTATAGAGTATCTTCACAGCCACCGCAAAGCCATGATTAACCAGAGAGAAATCGGGCTTGATACACGTTCTTATGCAGATGCATTAAGGGCAGCGCTCCGAGAAGATCCGGATGTTATTCTTGTTGGTGAGATGAGAGACCTTGAGACTATATCGACAGCCATAACAGCTGCTGAGACAGGACATCTTGTATTGTCAACACTTCATACAATCGGAGCGGCGGCAACTATCGACAGAATTATTGATGTATTTCCGCCGCACCAGCAGCAGCAGATAAGAATCCAGCTTGCGGTTGTTCTTGAAGCTGTTATTTCGCAGCAGCTTATACCGACAGCTGACAGGAGAGGAAGAGTAGCTGCATTTGAGGTAATGCATGGAACTATTCCTATAAAGAATCTTATCCGTGAGGCTAAGACTTATCAGATTACAAGTGTTCTTCAGACAGGTAGAAAAGACGGAATGATATCTATGGATGATGCACTTCTTGATTTGTATAATAAAGGAATTATTGATGCGGAGAATGCGGTAAGTTATGCACAGGATGTTGGTTATGTTACGAAGAGAGTTAATCAGTTCTTCTAATGTGTGAGTATGATAATTAATTCAAGGGTGAAAAATGCAGATAGGTGAGAGAGTATATAAGTATCTTGAAGAAAAAGGAATGTCTCAGGCAGAGTTTGTCAGCAAGACAGGAATTTCCCAGAGTACGGTCAGTGACTGGAAAAGAAAAGGAAATAATCCATCAGCAGATAAGATAATGATAATATGTGAGGTGTTAGGCATATCTCCATATCAGCTTCTGACTGGGGCAGAAGGCAAGAGCAATTCGCGGAAGCAGGTAGATTATGTGGCTGTTGACAAAGATTCAAAAGAATATATTCTGATTGAGACATATCAGGAACTCAGCGATAATGCAAGGGAAGAACTTGAAGAGTTCATGGAAAATTTAAAGGAAACTGACGAGAAGTGATATAAGAAAGATTGTTGTTATAACCGGTGTTATGTTAATGACATCGGTTGTAACAATTTTTTTAATTTAAATATCGTAATTACGGTATTGACAAAAGTGTATATTAATTATATAGTTAAGATGATTAAAAGGTTATATCTGACTGATACAGACAAATGCAACAAAAGGATTTATCAGAAAAGGTTTTAGAGGATAACAATGATATATTTGCTGACATAGTTAATGTATTATTGTTTGATGGGGAAGATACTGTTGAAGAGAGTTCGTTGGTTAATACAACAGTTCATTCACAGTATAAGGATGACTCCGGTAAATTGCATGAGCAGGAAAGAGATGTTGCGAAATACTGGAGAAAAGGTGACACAGACATAATTCTTTATGGCATAGAGAATCAGACGAAGGTTGAGAGCAGGATGCCGGTAAGAATATTTGGTTATGAGGGCGCTTCATACAGGGGACAGCATGATAAGAAAACAATAGTGCCTGTAATAACGATGGTATTGTATTATGGAACAGACAGAAAGTGGACAGCGCCAGCTAATATTAAATCACTGATAAATGTGCCGGATGGTCTGGATAAGTATGTCAATGATGTTAAAGCTAATGTGTTTGAGATAGCATGGCTGACGGATGAGCAGATATCGAAATTTAAAAGTGATTTTAAGATAGTCGCTAATTTCTTTGTTAACAAGAGAAAGAATGAAGATTACATACCGGATGACAAGACGACTATTAAGCATGTGGATGAGATACTTAAATTCTTATCGGTAATGACCGGGGATAACAGGTATGAAAAGTTATTGGCAGATAAGGAAGGAGTGAGTAATATGTGTGATGTTGCACAGAGGCTTGAGGACAGGGGGATAAAAAAAGGAATAGAAAAAGGCAACCGTATGATATATTCACTTGTGGAAGAAAAAAGCATAAGTATGGAAAAGGGAGCAGAAAAACTTGGCATAAGTGTAGAAAAGCTTCGGGCGAATATGATTAATACAGGGTTTAAGCTTCCAGATATGGAGTAATAGAAATAATAACAGACGGTTTGGAACAGAAAGGTTTTGAACCGTTTTATTATAATATGATATACCGTAATTGCGGTGAAATACGACTGGGACGAATAGAAATGGAAGGAGTTGGTGATATGTGTGATGTTGCACAGAGTCGGCTGGATGAGTCCTAAAAATCCGTTGTCGGTTTCAAATTCTGGTGTCTGGCAGTCACTCATACTGTTTCCTCCGTTCTGGCGGAGTCATCCACGAGGACGCATTCCAGCATGGAGAAACTTGCCAGTCCTTCCTTCTGATTTATTGCACCATAGATGCGATATGATCTGTTGTTGGAAAGCTCCGAGTTGGTCTGCCTTAATGTCTGGAGCAGTTCACAGCTGTATAACTCATAGCTGTTTCTGATGTTGGAATAACATTCCCTGACATGGTGTGCAAGATAATCCTGATGGACACTTTTTCTTATGGCAATCATATGGGTGCATGGATTTACCAGAAGCTGGATGTATTCGGGGTCACCGAGCATATGAAGGGTATGTTTATGTATTCGGATACGTTTTTTCTTTAAGTCAATGCATAGGATTGGTTGGGAAGATGGCTGATTGCTCATAGTGTGTTTCCTTCTTTGGCGGTTCTGCTGTGCTTTCATTTTCTTCTGGTGGCTGCGGATTCTCGGAAATTCCAAAGACTGCATAGCCGTCAAACATGTTAATCTGTAAGTTGCTCTGGTGTTCCTCAACCGGGACACCGAACTGGGTCTGCCATTCCGCAGGATATGTCGGGGTGCGGGATGTCTTTATTTTCCGTCCTCTTTTTCTGCCCGGACATATATTTCGGGAGTAGTAAGGTCGAAGACGAATAGGAGTTCATTATTTGACCGTATCAGTTTGTCAAGCAGTTTATAACGGTAGCTTGGATTCCATTCCATCAGGCTTATGACCTTGGCAAAAAAGATATGGCATGTAATCTGCCTTGGGGATCGCTTTTTGGTTGTAGAGCACCAGTGGAAAGAGTCCTTCTCATCTTCCTGACAGGGGTGGACGGCAAGTTTCTTTTCATCCGGGTTCACAAGGATCTGCACAAAATCAGTCTGCGGCATTTTTTTGATACATGCGGTATTAACAGATACCTTGTTCACATTAAACGTAAAGGACGGTTCGTAGGTGTGGGCGAAGAATTCACCACGCACCACCTGATAACCTTCATAACTGAAGGCATCGTCTTCGATAATCTGTAAGTCCCTTGAAGCGGACTGGGTTATGTTCTCATTGTTCGACTGTTCATTCATTACGGTTTTCTTTCATGTCAGACATAAGCCTGCTCTATGTTTTTATCTACTTCGTCAGGACTGGTTACCTGTATGTCTGAATCTCTGTATGCAACGACTTCGTTTGAAATCATATCTCGGCTGTTGAATCTGGCAAGCTCCTGCGCCTGTGCGAGGCAGTAGTAGTTGCTGCTGAAAGTGTCTGCCCAGTCAGGCGGATAAGCATTGATGTTCTTTTTTGGTTGACAGTGAATGGTTTTACATCCGTCTGAGAATCGGATGTCTGCTGCTCATCAATTACATCACTCGGATTGAAGATCTCTGTTTCTTCAAGATTGAAAAGAAGGACAGCATCGTCTCCGTTTTCTCGTCTGATTCCCATTATGCAGTAACGGCAGTCCGTGTTCCAGCCGAGAAGTGCATAGATGGTCGGCATAAAGGCAGTACCGCTGACTGTCCTTGGGATAGAAAGCTCTCCACGTTTCTTTGCCCACTGAATGGCATTCCTGTGAGCCTGAGTGGCAGTTCTTACGGCAAAGAGATGTTTGTTTGGGGGAGCAGAACTTCTACCAGTGTACTGCTTAATTTTCTTACTGCTATAGTTGAAAATTTGATATCATTCAGACTGAATGTCACGATAATACGGTCAGTGTCGTCAAAGAATTGTGAACGTGCAATTTCATATCTGCGCAGGTCAAAATCCACGGACTGCATCTCAACGGGTGAGGCGGACGGAGAAAGCTGTTCCATTTGGTCATACACACTTAAGGAAGCACGGATATAATCATTTTCCTTAAAGCCGGCCCACCGTGGATTGATGGATACAAATACTTTCAGTACCTTGTCAGATAAGACCTTCAGTTCCGGCAGTATCCCTTTATTTCCATACTTGGCGTTACTGATGAGGCGTTGGACGGCAATGAAATCATCACGGGAGATGATTGTTTCATGATGGTTGCGCTTCCTGTACTGCGGACGGTTCTGTATATTCTTTTTTTGATTTATGGTTCAGGTAATTCGGTGTATAGGTTTTTCGTGCAATTACATCACCGCAGTGCTTTTCGTTCTGCAGTATCTGAAGGATCGACCCGGGAGACCAGACGGTATCTCCTTTCTTTATTTCGCAGCCCAGTTCCGTCAGGGTATCGGCAATCTCCTGACAGGTGCAGCTGTTTAAGTACATCATGAATATCAGACGCACAATTTTTGCTTACCCTTTATTGACCATTAGATTCCCATCCTCGTCATGGTCATAGCCGAGAAGTGTCGGTGTGAGGAAGATTCCTCTTCGGAAATGCACCTCAATGGAAGCATACATGATCTCGCTTTTTGTATAGCTTTCCTCCTGTGCGAGGGTAGCCATGAAAGAGAACACCATTTCGCTTTTCGGGTCAAAGGTATTCAGTCTTTCCGTCTCAAAAAAGACACCGACAGGATGCGGAAGGGCGAGAAGTTCATGGACATATCCTATGCAGTTTACGACATTTCTGACAAAACGGGATACGCTCTTGGTAACAATGAGGTCGATTTCCCCTTTGTTGCAGTCCTCGATCATCAATTTAAATTGGTCACAGTGTTGCAGGAAAGTGCCGGAGATGCCTTCATCCGCATAGATCTGTATGAGCTTCCAGTTCGAACTTTTGCTGATGACATCGTGGTAATGTTTTTTCTGTAACTCATAAGAAGATGTCTGTCTTGGATCATCCGTTGATACTCTTGCATAAACGGTTCCCCTCTGTTCATTTTCAACTGCAAATATATCTTCCTGAGGAAGTGCCGGAATTATGTCAAATTCATCAATGCTGACACCTTTATACCGTTCCCTGATCTTATTTTTCTGGTTCGCAAGGGAACAAGCTTTCTGTTCGTTATCTCTCATGTCTTACCACCTTTTTCTTATGATGTGGTTTATTATAAAATTTTCATACAAAAATAAAATAGACCATACGGACAGGCATATCCGCATAGTCTATTTAAAAGCAAAATTTTATGTGTGAAAATAGTGTGACACAGCATCTAGGCTTCATCAGTCGAGATATGCCATCCGTTTTTATGCATGCTGCCGATACTTGCTTTTACCATTTCGTAAATGAAGCGTTTCTCATTTTCCATACACTCAGCCATCAGCAGATCAAGGTTTGTCTGGTAGGCAGTCGGATTATGGAGTTGGACTCCGGCGAGTAGTTCATCGACTGTTATTCCAAGGGTGTTTACAATCCGTATGATGGATTCAAGACTTGCCTTGCGCTTGGCATTCTCAATATGGCTTATGTAGAATATGGAGAGTTCTGTCTCCTCTGCAAGATGTGCCTGTGAAAAATTGTTCTGTTTCCTAACTTCCTTGATGCGGTATCCAATTTGGGTATGATTTACACATATTTTTTTCTCCATTGTTTTGTCTCCTTCCAAAATGCTT
>ULUT01000707.1_pt1 | contig 10313 bp, 6 predicted proteins | sample 1958691 | NCBI WGS metagenome assembly ULUT01 (sample SAMEA4835766, study PRJEB28245) | human gut metagenome | biome: gut microbiome; material: fecal sample | place: Denmark | collected 2008 | reverse complement strand
CCGTTCTTAAATAACCATTACTAGCCATTTCAATCCCTCCACATTAGTGATTATCTCTATTATACAATAAACCACGTTATTTTTCAACTGATTTAAGCCGTTTTCAAAAATTTCATTATTCCATACAAAATAGCAACTGAAATTTATACAAAATGTCTTAAAATCATATTTATCACAGAATAATTATATCAAATTTTCCGTAAGATTTCAAGTGCTTTTGCGAAAAATTTTCAATATCATGATAATTTTCTGAGAATACGAAAATCTCTTTAATCGTGTAAACGTTTTCTGATTTTGGTTCAAACAAGGCGGACAGCGTAAACGCCGATCCGCCTTTGAAAGCATTATTACTTGTTCTTGAAAATATTGAAGATATCGTCGTAATAATTTGGATTATCAGCAGCCTTAACGCCAGCCTTGTGCATCGCTTCAGCGTCAGCCTTTGCGTCGTCAGCCTTCTGAGTAAAATTTGCAGTATATGTTGTCGCAGCCTTTGGTGCAGCAGCCTCAGGAACGTCATCTCTGTCAACAAAGTCAGCAGCGATAACAGTAACGTCCATAGCGTCCTTGGTATCAGGATTTGTACCATTACCAAAAATGATCTCAACGTTATCGTCAGCAGCGTCTGCTATAGCAGCAGTAAGCTCGTCCATATCACTGATAAGGAGATCCTCGCTCATTGTAACGTTTACGATAAGTCTTCTCGCACCCTTGATAGAAGTTTCAAGAAGGTCGGAAGAAATGACCTGATTGATGATATCCTGTACCTTATCCTTGCCCTCACCGTGACCGATAGCAATATGCGCTCTGCCTGCACCCTTGAGGATAGTAGTAACGTCAGCGAAGTCAACGTTGATCTCATCATGTCTTGTAATGATCTCAGCGATAGCGATAACGTCTGTCTTAAGAACTTCATCAGCGATAGCATAAGACTGCTTCATAGTGAGGCGCATCTCGTTTGTGATAAGGTTCTGGTTAGGGATAACGATAAGAGCGTCAACGTGCTTGATAAGAGCCTCGATACCCTTTTCTGCTCTCTCCATCTTCTTTGCGCCCTCAAATTTGAAAGGCTTTGTAACAACTGCGATAGTAAGCTTGTCAAGTGACTGTGCGATCTCAGCAACTACAGGTGCAGCACCAGTACCTGTTCCGCCGCCCATACCTGCTGTGATGAATACCATGTCAGCGTCCTTGATAGCGTTCTCGATCTCATCCTTGCTTTCCTGAGCGGAAGCCTCGCCGATCTCAGGCTTTGCACCTGCGCCCAGACCGTGAGTAAGCTTCTCACCTATCTGGATCTGTGTGTGTGCAGCTGACTTATGCAGTGCCTGAATATCAGTATTAACAGCGATATATTCAACATTTCCCTCGATACCGGCCTGTGCGATACAGTTAAGTGCGTTTCCCCCGCCGCCACCGACACCGATTACCTTGATCTTTGCGCCTACGACTGGCTCTTCAACATACTCGTAACCCATAATAGAACTCCTCCTAAAAGCGAATTTTCATACTTCTCCGTATTTTTACATATCAATTTATCAAATCAAAAATAAAATGCAAAAAAGGCTATGTGCCGAATATGCACATAAATAGATACAATAATATATTATCATACTTTTGTCAAAAAGTAAAGAACTTAAATGAAACCATTATAAACTTTTTATTAATTATCAATAAAACGACTGATTTTTCAGTTTCATTTGTGTATACTATACAATTAGTTATCCTGACCCTTACCAATCTGTGTTCGTCTGATCGTCCACATAGCCGTTGTCAGCATATCCATTGTCGGTATAGCCCTGATCACCGCCGTTATCATATCCCCAGTCGGTGTTTCCGTTCTCGTTTGTCCACTGATCTGTGCCTGCATTGTCAGCATCATCATTGCCGTCCCATGCGTTAGTATCGTCGCTGTAGCCTTGGCTATCGTCCCCTGACCATGAGTCATCACTGTCCCATGTGTTGCCGTCATCAATATTAGTATCAGCCGATACCGCACTGCTGCTGTCATCTGGCTTTGCAGAGCTTGTGTCGTCAGGTTTTGACGACTCGTCCTGCGATTTCGGAATAGCCGAAATGCCGCTGTCAGCACCATTGTAAATAAGCGTACCCTCGTAATCGTCAGTAATGCTCTTGTCAATTACCGCCTTAAGATATGTAAGCTTGTATTCCATATCCACCGAGCTTCCAAGCTTTATTTCAAGCCTGCCGTCATACATAAGCTTAATATCCGAACGGGTGGTCAGGTCAATAGAGTCTATATTTTTAAATTTCAGGTCATGAAGATCATTCAGAAGCTCTTTAAGGATATCCGCCTTAAATGAATCCTCCGAGGCAAGCTTGTCGCCCTGACTAAGGCTTTTAAGCTCAAAGCCCTTTACAACAGGTATATCCCCTGTCGGAGCAGGATTTTTCGTTTCAAGTATCTTTCCCGAAGTAGACAGCACATAGTATGAATTTTTATACTCGATATCAGCCGCCTTTTCGGCCTCTGTGCAGGTTATAACAAGTGTTGACGGAAATTTCTTTGTGACCTTGACATCATCAAGATACACAAGAGTATCTTTCAAACGCTTTTCAACTATATCCGTATTCGTCCTCACAAGGTTTTGTCCCGTTGAAACACCGCCCACGCCAAGGATCTGATCCTGCTCGTAAAGGGTAACGCCCTCTATTTTTATCTCCGACACATTAAAAAACAAAAACATACTCAGCACCAGCAGCAGCGCCGCAGCCGCAAAAAAGCTGGCAACATACACATTGCGCATATTCACTGTCTGCCGACGTGCCGCAGGCCGCTGTGAGTTCATTCTGTTTTCCTTGTAAGTTCCGTTCATTTTACTCTTTCCTAACTGCTAGTAATTTACACGTTTTATGTTTCCGCCCAGAAGCGTAAAAGCATTTTCAATGCAGTCATAGCCCCTGTCCATAAGCTTTATATTAGTGAGAGATGTTTCTCCCTCTGCCGAAAGCGCCGCCACAGCTAACGCCGCACCGCCTCTAAGGTCAGGCGCACGGACTTTTGCTCCGTAAAGCTCCTTCACGCCCTCGATAACAGCCACTTTTCCCTCTGTCTTTATATCCGCACCCATTCTCACAAGCTCGTCAACATGGCGGTAGCGGTTTTCAAAAATATTTTCCACCACCACACTGGTGCCTTTTGCCTTAGCAAGTGCCGCCGTGACTATCGCCTGAGCGTCCGTAGGGAATCCCGGGTAAGGCATAGTCCTCACCGTCCGCACAGCTTTTAGCTGTTTAGGCGCTTTTATAAATATCCTGTCCTCATATAGAAATACCTGACAGCCCATTTGTTCAAATATAGGTATGACCGCACGGATATCCCCTGCCCTTGCCCCAAGCAGACCTATCTCACCGCCTGTTGCCGCCGCCGCGCTCATAAAAGTCGCCGCAACTATCCTGTCGGGCATGACAGAGTATTCACAGCCGTGTAGCTTTTCCACACCGCTTATGGTTATCGTTCCGCCCCCTGCGCCGCTTATCCTTGCACCGCAGCAGTTCAGAAACTCCGCAAGATCGCATATCTCAGGCTCTCTTGCCGCATTGTATATCACCGTGTCGCCCTTTGCCAGAACAGCCGCAAGCATGATGTTCTCAGTCGCTCCCACAGAGGGAAACGAAAGGTCTATCCTAGCCCCTCTAAGCCCTCTCAGGCAGGCGCAGCTAAGCACGCCATACTCCTCGTTTATCCTGACACCCATTTTTCTAAGTGCGCACAGGTGCATATCTATAGGTCTCGGACCAAGCTCACACCCTCCCGGGAATGACAGCCTGCATTCACCTGTTCTTCCAAGAACAGCTCCCAGAAAAACGATAGACGAACGCATCTCTCTCATAAGCTCATCTGGCACAAAGGTCTTTACAGCGCCCCTTGCGTCCACAGTAACACAGCCGTCCTCACGGCTGCACCTTGCCCCAAGCACCGACAGAATGCGACAAGCCGCAAATACGTCCGAAAGTGCAGGACAGTTATGTAGCCTGATCTCTCCGTTTATAAGAACACACCCTGCCAGCAGCGGCAGAGCTGCGTTTTTTGCTCCCTGAACGGTTATCTCTCCGTTCAGCCTGCTTCCTCCCTGAATGATAAGCCGTTGCATAAGCGTCGCTCCTTTTAAGGTTTTGACTTATCTTATGCAGGACCGCCCATATAGGTTAAAGCTATTTGTTGATATATATCTCTGTAGCGTTTGAAACAGGCATAAAAGCAGGCAAACAAGGCAGATAGGAGTCCTTGCCTATCTTCTTTTTCATATCCTTAGTTGAAAGTATCATGCCGGTAACGCAATCGTCAAACGTACTATCGTCCATATCAGTAATATTCACAAGTATCCTTACAGTGACCTCCTTGCTGGAAAACGGAGGAACAGTGTCGCCTATGACCTCGCCGTCGCTGTTTGTTGTAACGCTGGTCGCATAGCATACCGCGTTGTCATATTCAGAAGAAACATGGCTGATCTCATACTGCGGTATCTTTATCTCAAAAGGAGACGGGTTTTTGATATTGAACACTATATCTGCAAAACGGTAGCTTGAACTCAACTCAGAACCAAAAGCTTCTTCGTTGTATACAGAATAATTTGACAGCGCATATGTTTTAAAATCCGTCATACCCATTGTTTTGAACACGTTGTCATCATATCTAACCACGCTCTTGTCTGCGTCGTTGAAAAACAGCGGTGGGAAGAAGAACACCATAAGCACAAGCACGATAATAACAGCCACAACTGTCTTTATTATCTTGCTACGCTTTACATATGAATCTCCCACCTTTACTCCCTTGCTAAGACCTTTCGCCGCCTGCGCAGGCATAGCCGCAGCGTCCTCAAGGAAATCGTCCTCATCGTCCTCTTCCTTGTGCTTGGTAGGGTCATCGTAAGTCTTTGTGGCACGGTCGAACTCCCCTGCCTTGTTGAACTTTTCTCCGTCAAAAATCTCGTCGGCGGTGCGGTTCACTCCGCTGCCCTTGAACTTTTTATCTGACAGCTTTTTTATCTTGTCAACATCAGGCACTTCAATGCTGTCCATTGAAGCCCTCTTGTTATACTGTCTGTAATTCTTATCCATTATTTTATCCCCTTAAATTTTACGTTCCTTATCCCTTAATAAGTGGCTCTAAAGCCTTGAATATCCTGTCCTCAGTATCGGCAACATGAAGCTTTGCAGCGTTTTCCGAGCACTGTCTGAGCTTCTCAGGGTCTTCTATAAGCCCCTTTACAGTATCGATGAAAAGCTTTTCCGTCAAGTCTTTTTCTTCGATAACAAAGCCTGCTCCTGCGTTTTGCAATACCATGCCGTTGTAATACTGATGATTTTCAGCCACCATAGGCGACGGGATAAGCACAGAAGCTCTGCCCATTGCTTCAAGCTCCGCCAGCGAAGCTGCTCCGCACCTTGATATAACAAGGTCAGCCGCAGCCATTGCCACAGGCATATTGATATAATCCTTTATGATACGTCTGCTGTTGTTGATATCTATACCCATAGCCTCCAGCTTTTCAGGATAGTCCTTATAGCCCTGATAAGTGCCGTAGGAATGTATATGACACACCTTAACATCATTGTCCTGATACCATTTCAAAAGCTTTGCGATATTCTCATTAAGCACTCTCGCACCCAGACTTCCGCCTGTTGAAAGCACACATATTTCATTTTCATCAAAGCCAAGCTGTTTTTTAGCCTCCGACTTTGACATGGTGTTGAAAGCTCCCCTTACAGGCAGACCTGTCACCACCGTCTTAGCATTTTCGGGCATGTACTTTTCTGCCTCTTTTACAGTGAGCATAACAACGTCTGCAGACTTTGCAAGTATCTTGTTTGTTACGCCCGGAAAAGCGTTCTGCTCGTGAATAGCCGTCTTTATGCCCATTTTAGCGGCTTTTCTAACTATAGGTCCTGAAACATATCCTCCGGTTCCTATAACAAGATCAGGTCTTGCTTCCTTTATTATCTTCTTTGCAGTGCTTCCTGACTTTACAAGACACCCTGCCGCATGGATATTTCTTTTGAGATTTACCCAGTTAGGCTTTCTCTGAAAGCCCTCTATCTTTATAGGATAGAACTTATATCCTGCCGCAGGCACGAGCCTGGCCTCAAGCTTTTCAGGATTTCCCGCAAAGCTTATCTCAGCGTCAGGATAGTGTTTTTTTATGATCTCCGCAATGGCAAGAGCAGGATTTACATGACCTGCCGTACCTCCGCCTGCAAGTAAAACTCTGAGCATAGAACTAATACCTCTTTACTTTTTTTTGATGCACTGACGTGAAACGTTGAGCATGATACCCATTTCTGCAAGCTGTATCATCAGTGCAGTACCGCCGTAGCTGAAAAACGGCAGTGAAATACCCGTGTTAGGGAAAGCGTTGCAGGCTACCATAATGTTGAAAAGTGCCTGCGAGCCTATCTGTATTGTTATACCAGCCGCAAGAAGCATACCAAAACGATCCTTGCTTCTTGAAGCGATCATGAAGCCCTCGATTATAAAAAGCACAAACAGCAGCACAACTACCATTGCACCCACGAAGCCAAGCTCCTCGCAGATAATAGCGAAAACGAAGTCGTTTTGCGACTCAGGCAGATAGTATTTTTGCCTTGACTCGCCAAAGCCCAGTCCGAACCAGCCGCCCGAACCTATAGACAGCAGGGATTCATAAGTCTGAAAAGTCGTTCCGCTAGGGTCAGACTCAGGATTTTTCCAGCTCTGTATACGCTCTGAAATATAAGAAAATCCCGACCCTGACGCCATTTTATATATCAGCAGCAGCACCCCGAAAACAGCACACACACCGATAAATTTCCAGAAGGTCTTTTTCGGCATACCGCTTATAAACATCATGGAAACACCGATAATACCCACCAGCATAACAGCCGACATATGCCTTTGCAAAACAAGCACCAGTGCCACCGCACCCATTATCACCGTAAATGGTATAACGCAGAATTTCCAATCCTTGAACTTAGGATAATTCACCGACATTATGTATGCGAAAATAATAATGAACGTTACCTTCAGAAGCTCCGACGGCTGAAAGCTGATCGGACCTATTTGTATCCAACGCTTTGCACCGGCAACGTCTATTCCGAAAAGAGCTGTATAAAACGTAAGAAGATAGGTGGCGATAAACGCAATATATGCTATCTTAGTGTTCTGAAAGAAGTGATAATCAAGATAGCTCGTAGCAAACATCAGAAGAAGACCAAGTCCGGCAGACTTGAGCTGGCTCACCAGATAATAATATCCATCGTTATATTCACTCAGACCCCACGCATAGCTTGCAGAAAACATCATCAGAAGTCCGAATACAAGCAATACCATTACAAGAATGAAAAACGGCTTGTCTATCTCCGTAAGTATAAATCTGAATCTATGTTTTCTTTTTGCCTGTGCCACAGGTTGTTTAAGAGGAACATGACTATTATACACTATGCTTCCGTCACGTTCACGTCTAGGACCTCTTATAGCCAAACAAACAACCTCCCAACAAAATCTCTATATGAAAAACTTTCCCGAATATATCAAAAACGCTATCGCCGCCGCAGCCCCTGCCACAGATATCACAGCGAATATCCCGATCACGGAGTGATCCCCATGACCCTTTTTCCGCAAATGCTCATGAAGCGTGTAACCTTTCATAAGCAGCTTTTTTCTTATCTTAAACACGATATACTGCAAAAGCCCACAAGCTCCGTCAACGACCACCGCCGCACCTGCCAGCAGGAAAACGAAATATTCTCCCGAAAGCAGCACCGCCATAGTCATAAGACCACCAAGCGCCAGCGCACCCGACTCGCCCAAATAAAGCTTCGCAGGACTGCACCCCCAAAAGAGAAAGCCTCCTGCCGCACCCATTGTGCAAACAGCAAAAAGCTGAGCGGCGTCAGAACCTGCCCCTGCCGCAAGACCGCTTGACAGCCCTGCTGAAAATATCAAAGCCGTTACAGCACACAGCCCGTCAGTACACGTGTCGGTCTTACCGCCTGCGCAATCGTGTATCTTCACCATGTTTATCCCCACTGTCATAAACAGCGGAAAAAGCGGATAAAAAAGCCCGCCGAACTGCACATAGCCCAAGTGAAAAGGCATAAGCACAGCCGTCTGCACTCCTCCGCAGTATCTAAGCCCCACGCACACTCCAAGACATATAAGATACTCCATACATATCTTGTAAAAAGGCTTCATGCCTATGCCAAGCTTTTTCTCCTTAACATAGTCCTCTGAAAGCCCGATAGCCGTGAGCATCAAAACTCCGCCCAGAGCGATAAACACACGCCTTGAAAACTCTCCGTTCTCAAAATTCAGCACCGCCTGCGAGTCATAAAATATAACTCCCGTAACAATGCCGAATATAACGCAGAGCATTATGACAACTCCGCCGAATTTTGGCTCAGAGCCGTCCTTTGCGAACCTGTCGCCTATATAAAAATCGAATTTGCCTGTTTTTATCCTGCGGAAATATGGTATGAACACTCTGCCGAGAACATATCCCAGCACCATTTCACACCCCAGTATCACCGCCTGCACGCTCCAACTCATTTTGTCAGTGCATTGAACACTTCTTCAAGCTTCATTCCTCTGCTTCCCTTGAAAAGCACAGCGTCGCCCTTTGCAACTACCTCTTTCAAAGCCGCCGCAAGGTCATCTCTGCTTTCAAAGTGCCTGCAATTTTCCTTTGCAAAGCCCTTTTTCTCAGCACCCTCTACATAGCACTTTGAGTCCTCGCCAAAGCAGTAAAGCAGGTCAGCCTTTGAAGCCGCAACATACTCTCCCACATTTCTGTGATAGGTCTTTGAGTTCTTGCCAAGCTCCAGCATATCTCCAAGCACGCAAATGCGCTTGCCCTCCGCCTGTGCCTGTGAAAGAACCGAAAGGCTCGCTTTCATTGAGTCAGGCGCAGCGTTGTAGCAGTCAACTATATATGTAACTCCGTCAATGACGGTAACATTCTGTCTTAAACCCTCCGGTTTGAACTGAGCAATGCCCTTTACGATATCCTCAGGAGGGATATCAAGCGCAAGGCCCACGCAGAATGCCGCAAGAGCGTTCTTTACATTATGCTCGCCCAAGCAGTTTATCTGGGCGGCTATCTTTCCGCCCTCATAGTTTATAGTAAATGTTATGCTGTTGTCAACAGTCTTAACACCGCTTGCATAAACATCGCAGTCCTTCTTTGATACAGAATAGTAATAAACCTTTCTGTCAGAATGTAACTGCACCCCTGCAAGCAATTTATCATCACGGCAAAGTATCAGCGGAGCGTCATAAGCCGCACCGTCAAGTATCTCAAGCTTCGCCTTGAGAATGTTTTCCTGCGTGCCGAGATTTTCAATATGTGAAATACCGATGTTGGTTATAACAGCCACGTCAGGCTGACATGACATTGACATTCTCGATATCTCGCCCTGATGTGACATACCCATTTCGATAACAGCCGCCTCATAGCTGCTGTCAAGACCGAAAAGCGTCTGCGGCATACCTATCTCATTGTTGTGGTTGCCCTGAGTTTTCAGCGTCTTGTATTTCTGCGCCACAACAAGGGCTATCATATCCTTAGTGGTAGTCTTTCCCACACTTCCTGTTACGCCAACTACCTTAACATCGAATTTAGACCTGTAATACCCTGCAATGTCGAGCAATGCCCTTGCAGTGGAGTCAACTATCATACATCTTGCACCCTCCACAGGTCTTTCTGTAACAACAGCCTCCGCACCAAGCTCCATAGCCTTTGCGGCAAAGTTGTGTCCGTCAAAATTCTCACCCTTTAGTGCAATAAAAAGCGAGCCTGGCTTTATTGTTCTTGTGTCAGTGGAGATATCGTCTATCTCCGTGTCCGCAGGATAACCATAGCTGCCGTGAACAGCCGAAATGATCTCCTGTAAGCTTAATTTTTCCATTTTAATTCTTATCCGCCGAAGAAACTGCGGTATCTCCTTTCCCTTATCTTATAAATATAGCGTTATCGCAAAACAGCTTTCCAACCCTTTGCATACACAGGCGAACACTGTTCGCCCCTACATTTCTCTCTTAGAGTTATCTCTTATCTGCCCTCAGCCTCAAGCTCTTTGAGAGCGTCCGCAACGACTTCTCTCTCGTCAAAATGTATCTTCACGCCGCCTGCAAGTATCTGATAGTCCTCATGACCCTTTCCGGCAAGCACGATTATATCGTCCTTTTCCGCATGATGTATAGCCCAGTGGATAGCCTCACGTCTGTCAACGATAGTGATATAAGGCGTTGTCTTGCCCTCAAGACCTACCAAAACATCGTTTATGATATCCTGCGGATCCTCATTTCTCGGATT
>ULUT01020107.1_pt1 | contig 10350 bp, 9 predicted proteins | sample 1958691 | NCBI WGS metagenome assembly ULUT01 (sample SAMEA4835766, study PRJEB28245) | human gut metagenome | biome: gut microbiome; material: fecal sample | place: Denmark | collected 2008 | reverse complement strand
TTTTGAGAAGATGTGTCACCTATCATTGACAACTGAACAATTTCTTTCCTTATATATAATATATAGGACTTGAAATTTTAAGTCAAGTGTGCTATAATAGTATAGAATTGATTAATTATGCCTGTTTATATTTTTTTTTTAAACTCTGACCTGCCGTCTGTTTGACAGGGGTCACGGCGGACAGCGGAAACACCGCACAGGCAGAGCTATTTTCTAGGAGGTTATGGAGAAACAATGGATTCCTTTAATGACGTATTTCAGGAGGTCCTGAAATATTGCCGAAACTGCAAAAGTATCAGCGAGCCGGGATATAACAAATGGATAAAGATACTTGAACCGATGAAGCTTGAAAACAATGTGGCTTATTTGCTCACTGATTCTGATTTTTCAAGAGATATCACTATGAACGCCTATGAGAATCTTTTAAAAGAAGCTTTTCTCAACACTTTGGGCTTTGAGGTAGATATAAAAATACTTGTTAAAGACAAAGAAGAAGTTAATGAAACTGAGGAAAAGGATATAGAAGTCAAGGTGGCTGACTTTTCTGATGAAGAAAACAACAATCTTACCTTTGATAACTTTATCAAAGGTAAATCGAATGATCTTGCCTATGCTTTCAGCACGGCTGTCGCACATAAGTATGACGAAGATCAGAAAACGCCGTCTAACACAAATACTATATTTAACCCTCTCATCATATACGGTGATTCGGGACTTGGAAAAACTCACCTTATGAAAGCTATCGAGCATGAGGTAAAGAAAAATCATCCTGAACTGAAAATTATTTACACCACAGGTGAATCCTTTATAAACCAGCTCGTTAAAGCTATCGAGTCAAAGGAAACTAATAAATTTCATGATAAATACAGAAATGCCGACTATCTTATGGTAGACGATATACAGACCATTGCAGGCAAGGAGCGTATGCAGGAGGAATTTTTCCATACCTTCAACGATCTTTACAATGCAGGCAAGCAGATAGTTCTCACATCGGATATTGCACCGTCAAAGATATCGAAGCTTCAAAACAGGATACTTACCAGATTTTCACTGGGCGTTCAGGTAGACGTTACACCGCCTGATTTTGAAACAAGAATGGCTATCGTAAAGAAAAAGGCTGATATGCTGGACTTACAGCTTTCTGACAATGTCGTAAGGATAATAGCAGAGAAGATAAAGACGAACATACGTCAGCTTGAGGGAACTGTAAACAAAATAAAGGCTCTTACCATTTATACGAATGAAAGCCCGTCCATATCTATGGCTCAGAGGATAATCAAGGAAATAATCATTGAAAATCACCCTGCTGAGATAACGGTTGACAGGATACTTCAGGAGGTAGCGGCGGCATTTGACGTTACTGCTGACGACATAAAATCAACAAACAGACGTGCAAACGTATCCCTTGCAAGAAAAATAGCGATCTATCTCTTCAAGGACGTAAAGGGCATGACCTTTATACAGATAGGAAATGAGCTTAACAAAAATCATTCAACTATGACCATACACTATCAGGACGTTGTTAAAAATCTTAAAGAGAACAAACAGCTAAAAGATACCGTTGACGACATAATCAAAAACCTCAAGGACAATTAAACGGACTATTTCAACATTTTCAACATAGTTTTCAACAATTTTGTTGAATATCCGGACTTGGATATATAAAGCTTTGCGGAATGTTTTTAAAAACTTTGCACAATGAAGTTTAAACAATGGTGTTATAAAATAAAACACCGATTTTAAGGTTTCAACATTTTTTGCGATAATAATAAACATTCAACAAACATTTTTTCAACTTTTCAAACACAAAAAAAGTTTTTGAAAACACAGTTGAAGTGATGTTAAAATAAACTTGAAAAGCAAAACAAGTCTGCAAAAGGCTTTGAATGACTTTTCAACCATTTCAACACACTCTACTACTAATACTAATTTAATATTGATTTATTTATATATTATCAGAGCAAAAAATATAAATTTGAGAAATTCATATGTTGAAAAAACAAAAGTCAGATAAATGTAATTTTTTTAGAAAGGAAATTGCTATGAAAATTCTGTGTAATAATGCTTCACTTTGCGGAGCAGTAACAAATGTTTCAAAAGCAGTGTCAGAACGTGCTGCACTTAAATCTCTTGAGGGAATAAAATTCAAACTTGAAAACTCAATGCTGGAACTTACCGGCTATGACCTTGAGATAGGTATAAAAACTGTTATACCAGTAAAGAGCGACGATTCGGGAGAATTTATACTTAATGCAAGACTTTTTGCTGAAATGATAAGGAAAATGCCTTCTGAAGAGATCCTGATAGAGGTTTCTGAAAATTTTCAGGTAACGATCTCAGGAGGAGTTACCACATTCAATATCCCTGCAACATCAGCAGAGGAATATCCTGCACTTCCTAAGAAAGAGGAAGAAAACAAGATAACTATCTCTCAGCCTGTTCTTAAGGATATGATAAATCAGACAAAGTTTGCCGTGGCTGTTACAGACCTTAAGCCTGTTCTTAAGGGCGAGCTTTTTGAGATTGAAAACGGTACTCTTACTCTTGTTGCCCTTGACGGATATAGACTTGCTGTGAGATATGAGCCTATAAAGTATGACGGAAGTCTTAAATTCGTCGTGCCTGCAAAAACTCTCTCTGAAATAGCAGCACTTCTGGGAGATAATGACGAAGAAACAGCCTCCGTTTATCTCTCAAAAAATCATGTTGTGTTTGAATTAAACGGCTATCTTGTTTATTCAAGACTTATCGAGGGCGAGTTCCACCCTTATAAGTCAGCTATACCAACTACTTGCACAACTGAGGTCATTGTTGACAGGAAAGAGCTTATTGCCGCTCTTGAAAGAAGTTTGATACTTATAAGTGACAGAACACCGTCACCTGCAAGATGCTATTTTGAAAATAATTCTATAAAAATAAACTGCTCAACAAGCGTTGGAAAGATAACAGACGAGATAAAGGCTGATATAGCAGGTCCTGTTATCGAGATAGGCTTCAAGTGCAAATATCTTCTTGACCCTCTGAAGGTCATAAAGGAAGATAAGGTCAAATTGCAGATGAGCGGAAGTCTGCTGCCTATGAAGATAGTTCCGTGTGAGGGCGACGCTTATACTTACCTCGTTCTCCCTGTAAGACTAGCAAAGGAATAAGAATATGAAATATCAACAGATAGATGTAAATATAAAATCAGAGTTTATAAAGCTCGATTCTCTGCTTAAATATGCAGGCGTTGTGGAAACAGGCGGTATTGGCAAGGAGATAATCCTCGAGGAGAGAATTAAAGTAAATGGTGAGGTCTGCACAATGAGGGGAAAGAAGATCCGCCCCTGGGATAAGGTGCAGATAGACGAGATAGCTACAGAGATAGTGGTAAAATAAAATGGTGATAACCAAAATTTCCGCAGACGGATTTAAAAATCTCAAAAAAGTCGAGATATATCCTCATGAAAAAATGAATATTTTCTGCGGAAAGAATGCTCAGGGCAAAACAAATCTTATAGAAGCTATATGGCTTTGCAGCGGAGTGAGGTCTTTTCGCAATACAAAAGACAGAGAAATGATAGATATAAACGGACAGTTCATGAATATCGACATTTCATTTAAAAACAGCTTTCGCAGTCAGGATATACATTTTGCAATGGCAAGACCTAATGTGAGAGAAAAAAACGTCACCTTGAACGGCGTAAAGCTGAAAACTCCATCTAAGCTTTTCGGAAGCCTTGATTGTGTTATCTTTACTCCTGAGGATCTGGAGCTTTCAAAAGGCTCTCCTGAAAACAGACGGCAGTTTCTTGACCTTTCAGTGTCACAGATAAAAAATTCCTACAGCTCTGTTATCTCAAAATATGATGATCTTATAGAGCAGAGAAATATATTGTTAAAAAATATCTGTTACGGCAGATCAAAAAGAGAAGAGCTTGAAGTGTGGGATATCCAGCTTGCTCAGCTTGGGGCTTATATCTCGCTTTTAAGATATAATTATACCAAAAAGCTCGATATGTTCGCAAAAAAGCTTTATGAGGATATATCAGAGGGCAGAGAAAGGCTGGAGCTTGAATATTATTCCACTGTGTATTCAAATCTGGAGGGCAGAAAAGATTATTCAGGAGATATGGCTGAAGAGTATCTAAGCTGTCTGCAAAATAATCTTGAGGACGATATAAGAGCAGGATTTACACAGAAAGGCGTTCACAGAGACGATCTTGCTGGAAAAATAAACGGACTGGCAGTTAGACAATTCGCTTCTCAGGGACAGCACCGCTCTCTTGCTCTTATTTTGAAGCTTTCGCAGGCTTATATACTTGCCGAGGAGATAGATGACAGCCCGTGTATACTTCTCGATGATGTTTTGAGCGAGCTTGACCTATCAAGGCAGAAGTTCGTTATCTCGAAAATACACGATATGCAGGTCTTTATAACCTGCTGTGACAGGAATATCCCCTTTGACGAGAAAAGCCATGGAAAGATATTCAATATAGAAAACGGAATGATAGTTCAGGAGAATAAGTGATGTTTCTGCATTTAGGAAATAACTATTTAGTCAATACTAAAGATATCATAGGGATCTTCGATATAGAGAACACCTCTGTTTCTGCTAATACAAAGGAATTTCTTAATTTTGCGGCAAAAAACAGACGTGTTGTGAACTGCACATATGAAATGCCTAAAAGCTTTGTGGTGTGCCTTGATAAAGACTTTACGGAAACTGTGTATATAAGTCAGATGAGCTGTGCCACACTTTTGAAAAGAAGCAAAAGAATGCCTGAATGATGAATCAAAGAAATAAGATGATAAGATAAAAAACCAAGTGATGAGGGGGTTATTTTTTGGAAAATAACAACGAGATCGAGATCCAGAACACCGAGGAAATATCCATGGTGGATAAGCAAAATGATTATAATGAAAATCAGATACAGGTGCTGGAGGGTCTTGAAGCGGTAAGAAAAAGACCTGGTATGTATATCGGATCAACAGGTCCAAAGGGACTTCACCACCTTGTCTACGAGATAGTTGACAACGCTATCGATGAGGCATTGGCAGGATATTGCACTGAGATAGAAGTAGAGATACTTCCCGGGGACATTATCAGAGTTACCGATAACGGACGTGGTATCCCTACAGGTATACACCCAAAGGAGAAAATATCTGCTGCAACGGTAGTTTATACCATTCTCCACGCAGGCGGAAAGTTCGGCGGCGGCGGATATAAGGTAGCAGGCGGACTTCACGGCGTTGGTGCGTCTGTAGTAAATGCCCTCTCGGAATATCTTGAGCTTACAGTTTATGACGGAAAACATATTCATTTTCAGAGGTTTGACAGAGGTAATTATTCGGAGCCGCTGAAAATAATCGGCGATACTGATAAAACAGGTACTTCCGTTCTCTTTAAGCCTGACCCTGAGATCTTTCAGGAAACAACAGTGTTTGACTATGAAACACTGCTTAAAAGACTTAGAGAACAGGCATTCCTTAATGCTGGTATAAAGATAATATTCACTGATAAGAGAAATGAATCAGAGCCTGTGGGCGAAACTCTCCATTATGAGGGCGGTATAAGACAGTTTGTGGAGCATATCCACAAAACAAGAGGCGTTACTCCGCTTTCTGAGGAAGTTATCTATGTCAACGGCATGGAGGGCGACACTTTTGCCGAGATAGCTTTGCAGTATAACGATACTTATAATGACCTTATACTTTCATTTGCTAATAATATCCATACTCCTGACGGCGGTACTCATGAAACAGGCTTTAAAAATGCTCTTACAAAGGTAATAAATAACTACGGTAAGAAGTTCGGCTATCTTAAAGACGACGATAAGCTCCTTGGCGATGATGTAAGAGAGGGTCTGACGGCTATAGTTTCCGTTAAGCTCACAAACTGTGAGTTTGAGGGACAGACAAAGGGCAGACTTGGCAATCCTGAGGTAAGACCTTTTGTTGACAAGATAGTTACCGAAAAGCTTATGAACTACTTCGAGGAAAACCCTACTGTAGCAAAGGCTATTTTTGATAAGTCCGTTCAGGCACAAAAGGCAAGAGAAGCTGCAAAGAAAGCAAGAGAGCTTACAAGAAGAAAATCTGCTCTTGAATCCTCTTCATTGCCTGGCAAGCTTGCCGACTGTTCCGAGAGAGATGCCTCACTCACCGAAATTTATATCGTCGAGGGAGATTCTGCGGGTGGCTCTGCAAAGGAAGGCAGAGATAGAAAATATCAGGCTATACTTCCTTTGTGGGGAAAAATGCTCAACGTTGAAAAAGCTAGGATAGATAAGGTATACGGCAATGAAAAGCTTATGCCTGTTGTTACCGCACTGGGAACATCAATAGGCGAGGACTTTGACCTTTCAAAGCTCCGTTACGGCAAAGTTATCATCATGGCCGATGCCGATGTGGACGGTTCTCATATCAGAACACTTCTGCTCACATTCTTCTTTAGATTTATGCGTCCTCTTATCGAGGATGGTCATATCTATCTTGCTCAGCCACCGCTTTTCAAGGTTGCAAGGGGCAAGCAGGTCAGATATGCTTTCTCAGATGCAGAGAGAGATCAGTATATTTCTGAGCTTTCGGGTGAAAACAATCTGAAAGTAAACGTTCAGAGATATAAAGGTCTTGGTGAGATGGACCCTGAACAGCTTTGGGAAACAACCATGGATCCTGAAAGAAGAACTATGATAAAGGTGACAATGGAGGACGCTGTTAAGGCGGACGAGATATTCACTATTCTTATGGGCGATAAGGTCGCACCGAGAAAAGAATTTATAGAGAAAAATGCAGAGTATGTAAAGGATCTTGACGTTTAAAGAAAGGATACTGCTTTGGATAACAACGAAAATAAAAATCAGGAAACAGAGCTTGAAGAGGTAAAGACAGAGGAAACTGTTGATAATGCTGATGAGGTGGAAGAAGCACAGATAGAAAAAGAGCCTGTTTTGAGCTTTGAGTATGATGTAAAAAACGAGGAAGAGGAAAGAGCTTTTTTAGCCTTTCAGAAGAAATTCGTTTATGCGCATAACTGGAAGATAACAGCGGCTTTCGGCGTTGTTGCAGTGCTTTTTATAGTGTCCATAGTGAGAAACCCTTCGGGATATCTTAACTGGGTGCTGGCGTTCATATGCCTTGCAATAATCGTTCTCACATGGTATAACACCAGAAGAATAAGAAAATATCTTATGCAGGCACTTAAACCTCTTGAGGACGACAAGTATGTTTTCACCCTCTATGATGACAGCTTCAAAATAGAAACGCTGCCGACAGAGGAGGAAAAGCAGGAGGAAGACTTTACTCCTGTTCCACCGAGGATAGTTGGTTTTGAGGATATCTCACTGAACGTTTTGGAAAATGACGAGATGTTTATTATAATACTCAAAAAAGAAACTATTTATGTGCTTGCAAAAAGAGTTATGAACGAGCAGCAGCAGGAAACACTGAGAAAAACTTTTTCAGAGCTGCTTGATAGCGATTATGAAATGATAGATAATAAATAAGAACAGGATATGTTCTTTTCAAAGTAAACCGAAAGGTTAAAAAGGAGTGGATAAAGTGAGCGATTATAACGTTATTGACACTGATGTTGAAGCGATAATGAAAGAATCTTTCATTCAATATTCAATGGCGGTAATTGTATCCAGAGCCTTACCTGATGTAAGGGACGGACTTAAACCTGTTCACAGAAGAATTTTATATACCATGTATGAAAATGGTCTTACACCTGATCAAGCTTACAGAAAATGTGCAGATACGGTCGGATCTGTGCTTGGTAAATATCACCCACACGGTGACGCATCAGTTTATGACGCACTTGTAAGACTTGCTCAGAAGTTCTCAATGAGATATCCTCTTGTTGACGGTCACGGAAACTTTGGTTCTGTTGACGGCGACCCTCCGGCTGCCTACCGTTATACTGAGGCTAAAATGGCTAAGATGTCAGTAAATATGCTGACAGATATAAACAAAACAACTGTTGATTTTCAGTCTAACTATGATGACAGACTGAAAGAGCCTGTTGTTCTGCCGTCAAGATTTCCAAATCTTCTCTGTAATGGCTCAGTAGGTATCGCTGTGGGCATGGCAACGAATATCCCTCCTCATAACCTCCATGAAGTTATCGAGGGCATGAAAACTGTCATGAAAAACCCTGATTGCACACTTGATGAGCTTATGCAGAGCATAAAGGGTCCTGACTTCCCTACAGGCGGTATCATCATGGGCAGGTCCGGTATCAGAGCGGCTTACGGCACAGGTCGAGGAAAGATAACACTGCGTTCAAAGACCTCTATCGAGGAGATAAAGGGCAGAAACTGCATTATTGTCACTGAGATACCTTACATGGTAAACAAGGCAAGACTTGTTGAGTCTATCGCTGACCTTGTTAAGGAAAAGCGTATTGACGGAATACATTATATAAACGATGAATCCGGCAAGGACGGAATGAGGATCGTTATCGAGCTTAAAAAGGACGCTAATCCGCAGGTAGTTCTCAACAAGCTGTTCAGCTATACACAGCTTCAGGATACTGTGGGCGTTATAATGCTTGCTCTTGTGAACGGTATCCCTAAGGTGCTGACCCTCAAGGAAATGCTTGAGCAGTATATAGACTTTCAGGTCGATGTTATCACAAGAAGAACTAAGTTCGACCTTAACAAGGCTAAGGAAAGAGAGCATATCTTAAAGGGTCTTGTTATCGCACTTGACAATATCGACGAAGTTATCGAGATAATGAAAACTTCAAAGAATATCCCTGAGGCTAAGCAAAGACTTAATCAGCGTTTTGGTCTTACAGATATTCAGGCTGACCATATCGCAAATATGACCCTCGGACGTCTGACCGGTATGGAAAGACAGAAGATAATCGACGAGTTGGCTGAGATCGAAGTTAAGATAGCTGACCTTGAAGATATCCTTGCAAATCATCAGAGAATACTTGATATAATCATTGAAGAGGTCGAGGCTATTCAGGATAAGTTCGGTGACGAGAGAAGAACTCAGATAGAAAATGTCAGCGGTGAAGTTGATATAGAAGATCTTATCCCTGTTGAGGAAAGCGTTGTTACTTATACAAATGCAGGATATATAAAGAGAATGCCTGTTTCAGAGTATAAGGCTCAGAAGCGTGGCGGACGTGGCGTAACGGGTATGAAACAGCGTGAGGACGATTATATAGACGAGCTTCAGACCTGTTCTTCACATGACAATATACTCTTTATCTCCAATAAGGGTATAATGTATAAGCTCAAATGCTATGAGCTGCCTGAGGGTTCAAAGGCTTCAAGAGGCACAAATATAGTAAATCTTCTTGAACTGGGCGAGGGCGAGAAGATAGCCGCAATGATAAAAACTGCCGATTTTGACGAGGGCAAGTATATCGTCATGGTAACAAAGAACGGCAAGATAAAGAGAACTCCTCTGACTTCCTACAGAAATGTAAGAAAGAAAGGTCTTATTGCAATCGGTCTTGATGAGGGCGATGAGATTGCAGGAGTAAGAATGACCTTTGGCGACAATGAGGTTATCGTTGCAACGCATAATGGTTATGCTATCAGGATAAGAGAAACTGACATAAGAGAGATGTCAAGAGTTGCTCACGGCGTAAAGGCTATAAAACTCAGGGGCAGCGACTATGTTGTATCAATGGCAAGAGTAAGAGAGGGTGCAAGCGTTCTCACTGTTGCTGAAAATGGTCTTGGCAGACGTGTTCCGCTTGAGTCTTATAAGGTACAGAACAGAGGCGGCTACGGTCTTATGAACTATAAGAGCGGCGGAGTATGCGGAATAAAGGTCGTTGATGATGAAGATGATATCATCATGATATCCACAGACGGCATTGTTATCAGAATAAGAGCCTGCGATATCAGCATGATGAGCAGATACTCCCGTGGAGTAAGACTTATGAGAGTCGGCGAGGACGGCAGAGTGGTTTCATTCACAAGAACTGAGCATGACGATGATGTTGAAACGGCAGAGGTAGAAAAGGCTACTGCCGAGGAGATAGCAGAGGCTCAGGCTGAGGAAAATGCTGAGGTCATTGAAGATAATACCGAAAGCGTTGAGAATGAGGATTCTGAGAACACGGAAGAATAAAGAATGAATAATATGACACAAATTTTTGACATTAGCGAAGTTGAGAATGGATTATCTTTATTTAAAGAAGACGAACCATTTAGTGATGAAAAAAAACTAAAGGTATATTATATATCTGATATGCATTTAGAACATCATTTTAATTATGAGATATCCATTCAAAAGCAAATAAATAAAATAGTTAAAGATTTATTTAGTGATGATTTTAAATCAGATTTATTAATGAATAATTTAGTTGTTTTATTTAATGGAGATATCGCTGATAATGCA
>ULUT01024117.1_pt1 | contig 10419 bp, 10 predicted proteins | sample 1958691 | NCBI WGS metagenome assembly ULUT01 (sample SAMEA4835766, study PRJEB28245) | human gut metagenome | biome: gut microbiome; material: fecal sample | place: Denmark | collected 2008 | reverse complement strand
GAATTTAAAGAAGAAGAATTGGAATGCTGTAAAATAATTGCGAATAACAACTATGAATTAATTGAGTTATCTCCTGTTGCTCAATTAGGTACAAGTAGTGTAATGGCAACAGTAAATCAAAAAAAAGTTCTTACAGCACTAAGAAACACGGAAGTTCAGTCCGATCCGACAAATGCAATAGCTTTACATTATGCTTCATTAAAGAAAAGTAATGAACTGTCTGAGAAAACATATAATTTTGGTAATGTATCAAGAGTTATAAGAACTCAGGTTTTCTCAAACCCCAATTTTACACCTCATTTTCCTCTTTTGTGCCTAATCTCGTGCGGTATGGATACGGGTAGTTTTGAATTTGAAAGGACTGAATTACATAAACATTTAACCATAACACAGAAGGTCTGCAAAGAAGTCTTTGGGTTTGAAAATATATTCTTTGAAATTATACCCTGCAAAGGATATGATGAAAAAAGTCCATTGGTATCAGATACCTTATTTTATACTAAAAATAGCGGTTTGGATATTCGTATTGCCAAATCAGATTCACATAATAATTATTACTACGGCATTAGAATTAAAGCTAAGATCATTATTAATGGGGTAGAACATGAAATAGGTGATGGAGGGTTACTTAACTGGACTCAAAACTTATTGGCAAATAAAAAAGAACGTATGCTCACAATAGGGATAGGGATACAATTATTGCACTTATTTAAGAAATAAAAATGCTGAAATCTAAAGTCATATACGAAAGCGAAATAAACGAACATGTTAAAGTTATATATCCATGTTTTGAACTAAGGAATATTGTTGAGTATTTCTTTGAAATTAAAACGGAGAGTAATTTAATAACTCCATTCTCAATAATTGCACTTCCTAATATGAACATTGTTGCGTCTGTTAATCTGACAGATAAAAGTCAAACTTTAAAAGTAGATAGGAAACTCGGTATTAAAGATACTACGTGCGATAAACTATGTGGAAGTTTAACAGGTGCAATCACCATAATACATGCACCCGGGACACATGAATTTGCAGTAAAATTCAAACCAGGTGTATTGTATTCGTTTTTGAAAGACGATATTCCTTACTTATTAGATAGTTACAAACCTTTAAATAACTATATAGATTATACGATCATCGAAGAGCTAAAAACACCTTTGATGAACGTGTAGATTATATAGAAAACTATCTTTTATCAAACATAGATATCTTTAAGTCAGATTATAAATTAGAGACTGTGATTAAGGCTATTTACAACATTACTCATTGTGGTGATTTTAAATCGAGTATAGTTAGTAAACAAGTTGGAGTATCAACACCAACACTAAATAGGTATTTTAAAGAGGTATTAGGGATGCCTCCGAAGCAATGTTGTCGAGCCTTGAGGTTTAAAATGGCTTTGTTAAACTACCGTTCTAAAGGAAGTAGTAATTTGTATGATGAGTTAGGATACACAGACTTCTCTCATTTTGCAAAAGAGGCTCAATGCTTAACAAATAAAAAACCATCTGAGTTATAGCAGATAAACAGAATCATTCAGCATACAAAGCCAATGCTTTGATATATAATCGATTTATTCACAATTTAAATTTATGCTTATGGATGATTTATTAAAGGCGAGGATATTCAGGCTATTATCTGAAAACTCACAGGAAGTAACTAACGAAGAAATGCAAGAAGCCTATGGCAAATTTATCGAACAGATTAGAACCGTGAGTAATGGAAATGATAACTCTACTACTTATCGGATTCTTGTAGCTACCCGTATTGAGATAGCTTCACTTAGAATAACACCTCTTTACGGGCAGGGGGAAAAATGCGCTTAAAAAACTGTTTTCACAAAAGGCATTGGCAATTATCAATGCAGAACTGGAGCTATTGAAACTTAAAATTCAACATCCTGAGCCGTTCGATTTGGAAACCTTACCCACATTTGAATCGTCTTTATCGGTCATACCTAAGTTCCAATATCTTGGAATTATGGGTATGACCGAAATTCTTTCAGCCCTAATGTTATTAGGTGGTATTGTCGATAATGCAGGAAAGAAACCATCTATCATTGCAATTTCAGAAGTCTTTGAACGGGCTTTTGGATTTAGTTTTAACGGTATCTATGACCGTCAGAGCGAACTTTTCAAACGCAAGCCATACAATCTCACCAAGACACTGGATGCTTTAAAAGCAGTTCTTATTAAAGAACATAAGAAACGACAAGCAGAAGCACTGAAAAACAAAGATGAAAAAAGATAATTTTGTAATGTCTTGATAAATAACTGTTTGCATTTATAATATAGAGGGGTCAACACCGGACTCCTCTATTTTTATTTCTCTATTCTGCCGAACTTTGCTTCATCAATCGATTGGTAATCTTAATGTTTAATTTAAAAGTGAAGCAAAATGTATATAGATAACGAAAACTTCGACAAGTGGATGGAACGACTATCGAAGAAGCTTTCCGAAATCGGGCAAGACCTGAAATCACTTATCAACACCGACAAAGTATTAGACCCCAACGACAAGTTGTTGGATAATCAGGACTTGGCGTTTCTGCTGAAAGTATCTTTCCGCACCCTGCAACGGTATCGGGCAAGTGGCAAACTTCCTTATTTTACGATAAGTCATAAAACCTATTACCGTGCCGCTGACATTCGTGCATTTGTTCAAGAAAATGCCGATAGCAAGACTTACGAACGGTTCAAAAGAGAAAATCAACTCAATACGCAAATCGATGCAAAACAGGGTGGGTAATGTTACCGCCTGATGAAGTGCCGCCACTCCCCATTTAGCAGAAACCGCCTCGCCTTGTGGCTCGGCTCGTTTCGCTAAATGAAGCAAGAGGGAACTGGACAAGTCCTGTTCTTCCCTCTTGCCCTGCAGGGCAAAGCCTTCGGCTTTAATGGGTTAAATTCGTAACCGTTTATAACAGTGATTATAAGCCGGAAAGCTATTCTGCTTATAATCAACTGAATGAATCTCATTTTCCTTATAAAAAAGTTATAATCATGGATAAGACCAGTAATATATCCACACTCACTACCATCGGGATAGACCGACAGACAGGAAAGCTAATAGATAAGCTATGCAAACGCTATTCACTGAAAAAGGGGGAAATAGTCCGGTTGGCATTTGTCTATATTGATAAAGCATGTATCAACCCATCGGAAGCACCGGAATCCGTAAAATCGGAACTGGCGAAGATAAACAAACGGCAGGATGATATTATCCGCTTCATCCGACACTACGAGGAAGAACAACTAAATCCGATGGTACGAACGGCAAATTCTATAGCCGTTCGCTTCGATGCTATTGGCAAGGAGTTGGAAAACCTTATACTTTCCCAACTGGCAGCCAGTCAGGAAAGACAAACAGCCGTACTGCAAAAAGTAAGTGAACAGTTCGGAAAACACGCCGATGCAATCAACCAGCAGGGAAAGCAACTTACCGCCCTGCATCAGATACACCAACGGGATTACAAGAAGCTCCTTAAATTGATACAACTCTATTCAGAGTTATCCGCTTGTGGTGTGATGGATAGCAAACGAAAAGAGAACTTAAAAGCGGAAATCGTCAATTTGATAAATACATAGAACCATGCACATAGATTTTGCACCACCATCGAAAGGAACATACAACAATGCAGGAAGTAGCCGACAATTAGCTTCATATTTGGAGCATGAAGATTTGGAACGGATGGAAAAAGGAATCTATACCGATGGCTTTTTCAATTTGACGGAGGATAATATCTACAAATCAAAGGTTGTTAAAGATATAGACACCAATATCGGGCAGTTGTTGAAAACAGATGCTAAGTTTTTCGCTATCCATGTCAGCCCATCGGAAAGCGAGCTTCGGGCAATGGGGAACACCGAACAGGAGAAAGCCGAAGCCATGAAACGATATATTCGGGAAGTGTTCATTCCTGAATACGCCAAGAACTTCAACAACGGACTATCCGAAACGGATATAAAGTTTTACGGGAAGATACATTTTGACCGTAGCTGTTCCGACAACGAACTGAATATGCACTGTCATTTGATTGTGAGCCGTAAAGACCAAACTAACAAAAAGAAGCTGTCACCGCTCACCAACCACAAGAACACCAAAAACGGAGTAATAAAAGGAGGTTTTGACCGTGTAAATTTGTTCCGACAAGCGGAACAAGGATTTGATAAGCTATTCGGTTATAATCGCCAACTATCCGAATCCTTTGAGTATTCCAACACGATGAAGAACGGAAGCATTGACGATAAACTGAAAATGCAGGAGCGAGAGTTGAAAGAGCCAAAACAATATTTTACTGGCGAAAAGAAAAAAGAAATTTTCCAATCCGGTGAAAAAGAAAACATGATTTCTTGCAATCTTGATAGCAAGGCAGACAACAAACAGTCTTACAATCAGCAAAATAACGGTATTTCTCTATTATCTATCTTATCATTGGGGGATAGTAATTATTACGATGCAACACAGGCAGAGGAATTACAAGCACAGAAACGTAAAAAGAAAAAGAAGAAAGGGCGTAGACTATAATCTTTCTGTTTTTTTTGTTTGTCTACAAATATTTGCTAACTTTGTGTCTTATAAGCATGTATATGCCGTAAACATACCCTCTTCTTGATGCAAAGACTTTTTCTTTGTAAATTCATGTTGGGTAAAATTGACAATAATCCTAAATAAATATTTATATATGAGGTATACAATTTGGAACAATAAAGGAGGAACTGGAAAAACAAGCTTGTCATTCCAAACAATTACTACTTATGCTTCGGAAAATCCAGACCAGAGAATTTTAGCAATAGATTTGTGTCCTCAAGCAAATCTCTCAGAATTACTATTAGGAGGGTTATTAGGAAATGGTAGTGGAAACTTGAACACCCTATACAACTCCGCAACAAGATGTTCTATTGGTGGATATTTTCAACAGAGAATACCTAGCCCATTTACTCTGCCAACGATTAATACAACTCAATTTATTTCAAAGCCGAATACATTTAATCAAAATATTCCTGAAAACGTTGACTTACTTGCAGGAGATAAGTTATTAGAAATTCAAGGTAATGCACTTACTACCTTAGCAAATACTCAATTGCCAGGAGTTGATGCAAGATTGGCAATATTAGACTGGATTAATGATTTTATTAGTGCTACAGGTAATATATATCACACAATATTTATTGACACTAATCCAAGTTTTTCAATTCATACTCAAATAGCATTAACTGCTTCCGAACGTTTAATTCTTCCTGTCATGGCAGATGATTCATCACGAAGAGCAATATCGAATGTTTTTACATTAATTTATGGTTTAAATATCCCAAATCCAATTTATAACTCTTATTTATTTTCTACTACGCTGCAAAACGCAGGAAGGCAACTGCCTTTAATTCATTTAATTGTTAGAAATCGAATGACCCAATATATGGGAGAGGCGTCAGCATATGGAGCAGTACTTAACCATATTACTAATGATATTCAAACTCTGGTTGGAACTCACCCTCAGTTTTTTACGTTTACGAATGTAAATCAAAATATATTGAGTGTTACTGATTTTGGAACTACGGGGGTTGTTGCTTTTGCAGAAGGAACACCGTTTAAAATATTGAGAACAGGAAATCACAATATCAATGGACGGAACACAAGGGTTAATAAAAATATGCTAGATGATTGTATAATGGAGATAGACCAAATTGTTAGACTTTTGTAGTTCTAACTATATTAAGCTATAATCCTTTCTTTCTCTGAACACAAAGGTATATTCCGAGAATAAAACGGCGACACCAAGCCGCAAGCGGGTTTTGATAATTTTCTTCCTTTTTCGTGCCGAAAAAGAGTAAATTTATCAAAAGTGTTGCCTTATTTATTCTTTCCATATAGTTAATGCTTATCAGAGAAAAAAGGAAAAAATATTGGTTTTGGCTCTGCTTATTGGGGCAGTTGGTATTTCCCCTCAATCCGTTCCGCTAAATTCGTCATATCCTCATTAATCTTAGTACGGGTTATATCCGCATAGATTTGAGTAGTGGAAATACTTCGGTGTCCCAATGTCTGGCTAATCGTTTCTATTGGAACACCCATTGAAAGACAGAGGGTTGCATAGCTATGTCTTGCCATGTGATAGGTCAGCCGTTTATTAATTTTGGCTGCTTTTGCTATCTTTTTCAACTGAATATCAGCATTTTCTATTGTACATAATCTAAAAACTTTTCCACCAAAACCAGCAAAAGCAGTATCCTTGTATTTTTCAATAAGTCGTAACGGAATATCAAGTAGTGGAATATAAGAAGTGCTTCCAGTCTTTTGGCGGTTCAGAACAATCCATTGTTTGCCATCTTCTTTCTGTACAATATTATCATGTCGTAAGTTTTTCAAATCCACATAGGCAAGCCCTGTGAATGTCGAGAATAAAAACATATCACGGATAAAATTGGCACTATCATGTTTCATGTCTACTTGCATCAATCGTTCTATTTCATCCATTGATAACCATTTCCGTGTAATTGCTATCCGTTGCGGACGATAACCAAAGAACGGGTCTTGATACATCAAACCTTTGTTTAAGGCTCGCATTACAACCCGACGTAATGGTTTTATTGTATTGTTGGTTGTACTTGCGCCCATTTGCAGATTGACTTTCAGATAGTAAACATACGATTCTACAAAATCGAAGTCTACTTGTGTAAATGGAATATCTGCTACTCTATATTTATATTGCAGGAACTCTCTTAAATGCTGATAAGCACAACAAAGATGTGTATAGGTGGTTTTTACTATCAGAATACCAACAGACTGCCGTTTTTCTTCAACTAAGGCTGCAAACTCTTGTATCAGGCTGTTTTGTTTAACACCAATTCCCTTGATAGCGTTTTTAAGTATTTCAGCAGTAATATAGCTTTTGTTTTCCAGTAAGGTTTTATAATGGCGGACAAGCTCAGCCCGATAGTTTTCTATCTGTTTATTGATAGTTGTTTCTTCCCGTGATTTTCCTGTAGCAATACCTTGTTTGGCATCCCACTGTTCAGGTAATAATTCCAAGCCTGTACTGAAAGCTGAACTTTTACCGTCCACACTGATACGCCTCATGATGGGGCAGTTGCCTGATTTTTTCTTTTTGCTGGTATTCAGGTAAAAGAGTATAGCGAAAGTGCTTCTATTATTTTGCATAATATTTCTATTTATAATGATTAAAAGTTGAATTTAGTGGAAAGACGTACAGATAGTTGCTGCATATCATTACTTATCTTCTCATTGTTAAGATGTGCATAGCGTTGAGTAGTTTGGATATGCTTGTGTCCTAACATCCGGCTGACACTCTCAATCGGAACGCCTTGCGAGAGGCAAATTTGAGAAGCGAAAGTGTATCTTGCTTGATGAAAGGATAAAGCCCGATTGATGCCGCAGTTTCTCGCAATCCTCTTTAAGCCGACATTAACCTGTCCCAAACTCATGTGGGGAAACACTTTTCCATCGAGAGCAAGTCCTTTGTAATACTCCATAATTTGAATAGGGATATTCAAGAGTTTTACATTAAACTCTGTATGTGATTTCTGTCTGTTTGTAGAAATCCATAGGCTACCATCATCTTCGGTAATAATATCTTTCCAAGAGAGTTTATGCAGGTCTACATACGCTAATCCGGTAAAAGTCGAAAACAGGAACATATCACGGATAAACCGTTGCGTGCCGGATTTAAGGGGAGTTTGCATAAGCAAGTCCAGTTCGTCATTGGTAAGCGACTTGTTTTTAAGTTCGGTTTTTTCCAATTCAAAACCGTCAAAAGGTGGACGGGTGATAATTCTCCGATGTAATGCCAAACGTATTGCCCTGTTTACCAAAACAATCCGAGCCTTAACGGTTCTCGGATTCATCCTGCGTTTTACCCGAAAGAAGAAATTCAACGCTTCGATAAAAGGCAAATCTAACTCTGTCAGGGGAATATCCTCTACATGGTATTCTTCCCTAAGAAACTGTTTAAGCTGTTTATAAAGTACTTCATATTGCTTGTAGGTGGATTGTGTCCGGTCAATACCTATTCTCCCTTTGAAGTCTTCCATCATTTCACCGAATAAAGCAAGGAGCGTTTTTTGTGCAGTGGCAATTCCTTGAAAGGCATTCTTCACTTCGATAGCGGTTACTTTTCCTGTCCGCTTTAAAATGTCCTTGTAATGCGCATGTATGGAGAGATTAATTTTATTAATCTCTCTGTTGAGTTCAACGGCAACACGACTTTTGCCGATTGCCCGACCTGATTTTACACTCCAAAGCCGTTCTTCTATTTTCAGCTTTGAGCCGAATTGTGCGATGGTGTTACCGATGATGATTTTACCCACAATCGGGTAAACGGCATCGGGATTTGTTTCTGTTCTTTCCGTCTTCCCCTCTCGTTTGAGGTAGAAGGACACCTTTAGTTCGTTGTTCATAATGCTCACATTTTAAGTTCGTAAAATTACTTTCAATATGAGTTATCCGAACAATGTAAACCACAGACAAACAACGCTATAACCAGACGTCTAACGTCATTGTTTTGCCCTGTTTTTCGTCTATTGGAACGGGTAACGATTTAGAAACGGAAGGTCTGCACTAATCCGCTTTTTATTGCTATTTCGCTACTCGGCATCCAAAGACACTAAAAGACATACCGTTTCTATTAACCAGTCAATTACCTTGTTTTTCTCTAATTCTTCTTTCAGGCATCTTGTTTTATTGGTAACCCGGAAAGATTGAAATCTATAGTCATCCATGTGTTTCTAGTGACTTTGTTTTCGGATTCTTAAGTCTCTGTTTAAATTTTACTTGAGATTGTCTTGAGATTTGTTTTCAAAGATCTTTTCTCGTTTTTTTGAGGAGCATGGTAGGCTATGTAATGAATAAAAACGGAAAGATAGACCGAAAAGAAACTCAAGAACAGACCGATAAAACTCTTATAAAAATTTATTTAAGGAAAATCTAAGCAGGTTTTACTACTTCTTTTAATTTTTCCAGCATTATATCCGGATCGACATCAACTCCTGACCAGTATTTTATGGCAATGACCGCTTGATAGACCAGCATTTTCATTCCGGGCAATACATGACAACAACCGCGGCGGACCGCATCTCTCAACAGTTGGGTGTATACCGGATTGGGGATGCAGTCGGCTACTACCATATGTGGCAATAAGGTATCTGTGTCTATGTCCAAGCGTTGGTCTACGTTGGGATAAAGCCCTACTGAGGTGGCATTGATGACAATGTCGATATCTGTGGAAAACCGATAAGGATGGTCCCAAAGTACAAATCTGGCAGTTGCAACCGTTTGGCTGTTCAGTAAATCTGCCAATGCCTGGCCTTTGTCTCTGTTTCTGTTCAAGATAGTGATCTCTTTCACTCCCGCCAGAGCCATTTCGACAGCGATGGCACGGGCAGCACCGCCAGCACCTAACAAGGCAATCTTCTTGTCTTGGATGGTGATAATTTCCGAAATGGCTTTTACAAAACCTTTTCCATCTGTGTTTTCTCCGGTAGTCCTCTGATCGTCTCCAATGACAACTGTATTCACTGCACCGATGATTTTTGCCGATTCTCCTAACTCGTCCAAGTATCGGATGATTTCCACCTTGTTAGGCAGAGAGCAGTTGAATCCTCTCCATCCCATGGCTTTTGCACCCTGTATGGCAGCCGCCAGATTTTCGGGACCGACTTCACAGTTGATATATTTGTAGTGCATATAGTGGTGACGGAATGCTGCTTCCATAATGGCAGTAGTCGGATTTTCGGCTGCCGGACAAGAGAAGGAGCCTACCAGCTTGGGAAGAAAGTCGGGGGCTGTCTGATATTCTTTTAAATCATTGATTGTCACTACCGGATATTTGTGTTCTAGCCCGAATTTTATGATTTCGGGTAAGCGCGCCATAGTTCCGTCATCATTGGTCAATTCACAAAGTACGGCACAGGGTGCAAGTCCTGCCAGTTTCATCAGGTCTATGCTGCCTTCGGTGTGACCGCTCCGTTCTTTGATTCCGCCGGAACGGGCTATCAATGGGAATATATGTCCGGGATGATGAAGAGATTCGGGAGTGGCATTGGGGGCAATGGCCGTCCGGATAGTCTGTATGCGGTCGGCTGCTGATACTCCGGTGGTCACTCCCTCTGCTGCTTCGATCGAAATGGTGAATGCGGTACCATATTTACTGGTGTTTTGCTCCACCATTAACGGTAAGTTCAGTTGTCGGGCTTTCTCCTCCGTGATGCACAGACAAACAATGCCACTACAATGCCGTATCATTATGGCCATGTCTGCTTCTGTCATACTTTGGGCAGAGAAGATCAGGTCTCCTTCATTTTCTCGGTTTTCGTCATCTACCAGAAGAATCCCTCTTCCTTCGCAAACGGAGGTAATGGCGCTTTGAACTCTTTGGCGATGATCACCAAATTGGGATAGTAAATC
>ULUT01005571.1_pt1 | contig 10446 bp, 5 predicted proteins | sample 1958691 | NCBI WGS metagenome assembly ULUT01 (sample SAMEA4835766, study PRJEB28245) | human gut metagenome | biome: gut microbiome; material: fecal sample | place: Denmark | collected 2008 | reverse complement strand
CCCCGCCGATACGATTCCGTTGATGGAATCCTCCACGGCGATTGCCTCCTCCGGTCTTACATCCAGCATCTCACACGCTTTCAGGTAAATATCCGGTGCAGGCTTACCATGTGCAACCGTATCTCCGAACACCAGCTCATCAAAATACCGGTCAATATGATGCGCCTTCAGATATCCCGTGGCACGTTCACGCACCGTAGAAGTTGCAAGTCCAACCTTAACACCTTTTTCTTTCAGATATTTTAATGTATCTGCGACGCCCGGCTTTAGTTCCACACCGTGTGCCCGGATATGCGCGTCCAGCTTGTTCACGACCGCTTCCCGAAAATCAAAATAATCAATTCCCATACCGACGACATCTTCAAAGCTCTTCTTGTTTGTGTACTTCGTGCCACCCGCGATACGCTCGCAGGCAACGACCATCACATCATCCGGGATTCCCAGCTTCTTGCCTTCCTCTAACTGAAATCTCCTGTATAATTTTTCCGTGTCCGTAATGACACCATCCATATCAAATACAACTGCCCGAAACATCTTCTTTATTCCTCCACGCAGACAACGATTGCAGAATAATTATCCGTCTTTGTCATGTCTGCCCGCTTCAGCACGTATTTTCCCATTGCATCTAACCAAGCCTGTGCAGAGGACGCTTCCTTGTATGTGGCAAGCATCTCTTCCTCATAGACATACTCCCAGAAACCATCCGTCATCAACACAAACGCCTGTGTCTCTCCGCGCTCCACAACCGCACTTATATCATACGTTTTCGTCCCCCACTGTGCGCCCATCGCACGCAGCAGCTTGTTCCGATCCTCGTGCGTACGGATCTCGGATTCCCTGATCTCTCCGGTATCGCATAGAATCTGTACTAAGCTATGGTCACGCGTTCTCTGATATTTTGTTCCATTCTCGTAAATCCGATACAACCGGCTGTCCCCGATATGCGCCCACTGTATCAGGTCCGGTGTGATTACAAGCACAACTGCCGTTGTCTTCATGGAGTTGCACAGCTCCCGCCGCACCTGTTCTTCCAGTAATTCTTTTTGTGCCTGTTCCAATGCATCCTTGAAAAATCCGGCATAGTAGCCCTGTTTTTCAAATCCCTTTGCTATGCTTTCTGCGACCAGCTCCGATGCTATTTCCCCGCAGGCATGCCCGCCAAGTCCATCACACAAGATCAGGCAGAGCTGTTCTTCGTATGTTGCTTTCCGTATGTAATCCTCGTTGTGATCTCTTCCCCCTTGCTTTGTCAGCATCGCAACGTCTACCATGCGCCAACCTCCTACCAATTTTCCCTGTTACCGTTTTCGCTTTTCTGATTATAATATGCCCAGCGGTAGTTTGCAAGCAAAACAGGAGCATGTTTCCATGCTCCTGCCTGTGTAACCTGGTTTTATCTCCGGTTAATTATTCTTTTTCTTCTTTGCTGCCAGAATAATTGCAATTCCACCGCCAAGCACTGCAAGAACGCCAACACCAATCAATACATACAGAAGTACATGACTCTTCTCTCCATATGTAAAGCTGATCGTCTGTTCTGCTTCATTTCCGGCATCATCATGTGCCTTCATTGTAAGCTTATAGTCGCCCTTTTCCGTAACTGTAATCGCTGCAGCATTGTCCTTGATCTCAACTGGAGAACCATTGAGCGTTACCTCATCCAGAGTATCCTCATCCAACTGAAGGGATACGTTGATGTCGTACTGCTCGTTCTTGATCTCTCCATCTTCTACACCCGTTACAATAAAGGTTGGTGCCTTTGTATCCAGATTGAAGTTTACTGTTTTCTCAGTTGCATTTCCAAGTTCATCTTCGGCTGTAATCTTCATCTCATATGCGCCGTCCTCGACTTCGGATGTTCCGTCATACTCGCTACCATTCAAGTACATATGTGCATCGCAGACAGTCAGGTCATAGATAATGTCGTTCAGATCGTAATCCCATGCAAAGGATGTCAGAGTTCCTTCATATGCGCTCATGACCTTTGGATCAATCACTGGTTTTGTCTTATCAATCGTGAAGGAAACCTCCTGTGTATCCTCATTACCTGCGGCATCCTTACAGTTTATCTGAATCTTATAAATACCATCCTCTGTAAATGTGTTTCGGATCAGCGTCGTTGCTGCTGTCGGATTATATCCGGTAATCTGCAGATCCTCTGTTTTTTCCTTATAAGATGTTGGATCAAGATATGTTCTTGTTGCCTGAATCGTTACAGACTTTGTCAGATAGAAGTCCTCCTCGATCTGTGCCTGGAACTCTACCTGCTTTGTTGTCTTGTCGTTATTTGACACGCCACTCAGCGTAATGATTGGCTTGCCTGTATCAATTCTTACCGTATAGCTGGTTGCCTCTGCGGTATGTCCAGCACGGTCTTTACCGGTAAATGTTACCTGATACTCACCTGTCTCACTAAGTGTCTCTGTCATCGTTGTCACACGTGCAGTTGGCTTGAAGTCGATGGTCTTGTAAGCGGCTTCTGCCACACTGTCGTTTGCTTTTCTTGTGATCGTGATCGTACCAGATGCATCCCACCAGAATGCCTCTGTCATACTAAATGTCAGGGTTGTTCCTGCGTTCAGTGTCGAACCGGAAGCAGTTCCTGTAATCTGCAGTTCTGGTGCTGTCTTATCAACACGGAACTGTACATTTCTTTCTGCACTTCGGTTTCCTGCCTTGTCCACAGAATATACCTTTACCTGATAATCAGCCTCATCTGTATAGCCAAATACCCGGTTGTCTGTCTTCAATACATCCGCGGTTACCGGAAGCTGATCCGGTACTGTCTTAATCAACTGGTAATTGAAATCATGTACGTCTTCGTTTGCATCGCTTACAGAGAAAGCAACCGTTGCATCGGAAGTCAGATCAACAACCCCCATATTCTCAGAGTAAACCATACCTCCATTGATTACTGCAGCAATATTCGGTGCCTCTGTATCCTTGATAAATACAACCTGCTTTTCAACTGCATTGTTGCCTGCATTATCCTGTGCATTGATCTTGATTACATGTGCACCAATACCGGTTGAAACATAGCTTGCCCGGTACTTGTTAGATGTACCGATTCGCTGCCATGTTACATTTACCACGTTGTTATTATCTGTTACTCTTACTCCGGAAGCTGAGATATTCTCATCCTCATAAGTAAGCTCTACCGTTACATTAGAACGATAGAAGTAATCGCAAACGGTTCCATCGAAGTTCTTTCCTGGCTGCTTGCCAGCAGTTGTACCCCCGGAAATCTTTGCTGTGACAACCGGGATTGTGTTATCCACGCGGAACTTCATCGTCTTGGAATCAATGTTTCCTGCCTTGTCTGACACATTGACTGTCACGGTGTAGTCACCATCCGCGGCTTTCTTGCCGATCAGGTTATTCAATGTGAAGCTGTTTTCCTGGCTGACATTTACCAGTTCCTTTGCTCCACTCAGATTTGTTGTCACATCGGTGTCTGGTCCCTTCACTGTGATCGTCGCCTGATTGATTGTCAGATTATCCGATACCGTTGTCTTGATCAGTACCTCGCCATCCAATGGCTGTGTAATGTTTGTCTTTCCATTGACTGTCAATTCAGCCTTAGGATTTGTCTTATCGACCTTGATCTTATACAGATTGTTTGGAAGCAGGTTCTCACTTGCATCCTGTGCATTAAACACAAGAGATGTACCTGTAATTCCTGCTGACTCCGGAATCGCAATCGTTCCGTTCACAGAAGTCTGTGTTCCATTCAATGCGATTTCCTTGTCTGTTACATTTGCCTTGCTTCCTGCCAGAGAATAACCGGCATTTGCAAGTGGTGATTCCACGCCATTATCACCAGAAGTAATCGTATAGTTGATTGTATATTCCTTATACCATGTGCTGTCGTTTGCCACATTCACCGATACAGTTGGATTGGTACGGTCATATAAAATTGTACCAAGCGTTTTAGATGCATCCTGTGGGTAACGAATCTTCTGTGCATTTCCATCTATCACATTCAGATACATACTATCCAGCTGTGCATTTATATTCGTCTTAGCAGGCAATTCAAATTTCACCGTTGTGCTGTAACGATGACTGTTTGTATCTTGTTGATTTGCAGAGGCAGCTACATCCTTTGTCTGGTCATTCGTACCGCCTGCAATCAGTTCAAACTTCTGAATGACATATGCAGAGCTTGCTGTCACTTCCAGCTGATATTTTTCATTTGTATTCTTTCCTGCTAGAACATCGCTTGTTACATCGTTTCCAGCTGCATCTATAATCACACAGTTATCTACGCGCAGGGTATCATCAATCTTTGTAACTCCACGAAGTGTCAGAGAATCTGATACATTTCCGGCTACATCCGATGCTGTAACCGCAACGAAATATGAGATATCTACCTTCAACTGATCAGATGGAATATTATATACATATGTATTTCCCGTAGTATAAGTAAACTTGTCCGTTGGTGTTACATACACATCCTGTACACCACTTTCTCCAGTTGCATCTGCAACAGTAACCACATACCGGTAAATCGTATTTAGTTCTGTCACGATACTATCTAAATCTCCAGCTGCAGAACCAACCTCTACCCATGTTGTTCCGTTATCTATACTTTTTTCAAGTTTTGGATTACTGATCACTGGTGCTTTTGCGTCGTATGAAATATTCTTAATCTGCTTTGTGCCGGTAATCGTAATCTCCGAATCACCAGCATATGCCTTTACCTCTAATGCATTTAACAGCTCTGAAACTTCCAAATCTGTTGGAATTGAAATATTCGCTGTAACTGTGTATACACGTGTTGTACTAGGTTCCGAACATACGACCTCGTCTGCATTAAATTCTTTCGTACCATCAGAAAGTTTAACATTTGTAATTTTCTTATTTGAATCTAATGTTACCTTAATCTGCTTCTTTGCAGCCAAGTGTGAAAGTATCTTGCCCTCTGTTAAACCATCCCAGCTATCATCATCTACAAATGTAACACCGGTTACCTTTGTTCCCTCTGTCGCCTGCTGGATCTTGATTGGACACTTATAATCTTTAGAATTTCCCTTGTTGTCAACTGCAGTTACAGTTACAACATCTCCGGTTGCCTGCTCCTTTGTAAGTTCGATTGTATATACATTTGAACCAGAAGCTGGAGATGTCACGGTCAAAGATGTACCATTTAATGTAGCTGTTACATTCTTAATTCCAGATGTATCTTCGCCATCCTTTGTTGGATCTTCAACGGTAACTGCATACTTGTATTTGTCGCCCACGCCATAATAAACACTATTTTCATCTATAAACCTATTCTGTATCGTTGCATAAGCAGAAGTCTCTTCATCCAGATAAGATACAGCCGAAGCCTCACAGCTAATATTTGGTGCTTGTGTATCGTTACTCATATGAGTCGAGCCAAGTTCGATGTACTCCAACACTTGTGCAGGTGTCTCATTGGATACCAGCGCCGCATATGCATAAACCTGTTTTCCACGGTTGTTCTCAGTAGTACTGATTGTATCTCCAATAAATGTATAACTGTTTATATCCTTTTTTTCAGACTCATCTGCTGCTGATCCAATTTTTACATAATATTTTACTGTCGCGCCCTCAATAGAAGCTACTGTGGTTGGAGCCTTTAATGTTGCTTCACTGACATATGAATCCGATGTCAGACTTATGCTTCCAGCATACAGTCCGGCACCTGTTGTAAATGCAGAATCCACAAAATTAACAGTAAGAACATACTGTAATTGCCAATCTGCCGCACTGTCTATTCTTGCATAAATTGCAATTTTTCGATCTTCAGTAATTGCATTAGCTGCTAAATCATTCTCAACATTTTCTGTTAAAGGAAATAAATTTTCGCCAGCAGAAAGTGTTGACTGTATTTGCTTATCCAAGGTCATAAATCCGGCACCTAACGCAACCGCATCACCACCATCTGTCTTGCATTCTGGTAATTGTAACTTACCTACCTTCTGCGCATCCTTGATCAAAGTTACGCTTTTCTCATATGTCTCACCAGTATGCGGAACCACTACACCAGTATCATCCACTTCAATACTCAACCCATTCGGTTCTTCCGACACAATCTGTAGATTGCCAGTTTTTACTCCAGTTGTACTCCCCCCTTCTGCTTTCGCGCCATTCTTATCACCGACATGGTTTGCAAATGGTACAATCAGCAGAGCAAAGACAACCCATAATGCTATGAGCTTCTTTACCGGGTGTTTTGAATTGTTTGATTTTGTTTCTTTTCTTTTCATCCTTTTTCTCACCTACCCGACTCTATACTTTCATCTGAATGAACAACTACTATATTGTAAATTACTTTTACCTTCTTCGCTAATGTTCCGGTTGTCAGCACGCTTGTACCTTCCTCGTCATCATCTGCACGTAATACATCGGTTGCATCACTGTCGTCATCGTCGGCACGCAATACATCGGTTGCATCACTGTCTGCATCGTCTCCCCGAAGTACATCGGTTGCTCCGTCATCTCCTTCGTCATTCCGAAGTACATCCGTTGCCCCGTCATCGCCTTCGTCATTTCGAAGTACATCCGTTGCTCCGTCATCTCCTTCGTCATTCCGAAGTACATCCGTTGCTCCGTCGTCGCCTTCGTCATTTCGAAGTACATCCGTTGCTCCGTCATCGCCTGCCGATGTATCACGAAGCACATCTGTTGCCTCATCATCCGCACCTGAACCGAGTACTTCTGTCTCGCCATCATCCGGTGTATCATAATCATTGATGCCCGGACGAAGGATGTCAGTCTCTTCAAACTTCTTTTCTTTCTTCTTTGATTTCTCCAACAGTTCGGTGGAATCATTACCATTAGCCTTACGATCCTCCCGCGTAGAAACCGCTTCTTTCGCAGTGATCTTTCCACTTCCCATGTTGTAGTATTTTTCCTGTTCTTTCTTCGCTACGCTGCCCGGACTCGCTGTACCATCCTGCATTTCTTTCATTGCCTTTTTTGCAGCACTTCCGGTCAATTCTCCAATTACCTTCGGTATCTTCAATACAATGAATAACACGATCGCCGCAATCAGAAGGAGAATCGCCAGTACCAAGCCGCCATAGAAACATATCTCATATACGTTTTGCATGCTGATCACTCTCCCATCTCTGCTGACTGCGAATCATCGGAATTTGCATCCGGTGCCTGCGTCGCTTCTTCTTCGCTGATATCATAGCTTCCGTCCTTCAACATCTGCAACGTATCTTTTCGTTTGTACCATGTTTTGTTGCTGTCGATGCCAAGCACGTTACCACCATCATCAAATACCTGAATCAGCTTCTTTGTCAGATCTGGAATCTTCGTCGTCCAAAGCTTCGGATCCTGCTCCTGTGCCTCACACAGACGATACAGATAATCCAGATGCTCTGCATATACGTTGTCGCTCCACTCGTTCTTTGTACCGAATACCTTTTCTGCGGCTTCGTATATCTTGAGTGCATCATCTGTCTTGCCCTGTGCGTCATAACAACGTGCTTCCGTCATCATCTTATTGTAATAAGACTGGTTATACGCGTTGACAGAGGAACCACCCAGCGAAATGCTCGGATCGCTGTCTACCTTCATCTTCAGGATTCCAATATAGTCTTCACAATAACTGATTGCCATCGAATAATATCCATTGGCAACTGTTTCATTATCTGCATTTTCCTTGGCAAGTTGCTCATAGATCATGATCAGGTTATCGTCGTAACGATAATTCATATCCATAACTGCTTCTTCGTCCAGATCATTGCCTGTGTACTCGTCCAGATCTGCAACCGCCTGTTCCATCACCGTACTTGCCTGTTCTGCGATGCTTGTCTCCGCATCCTTGCTGACGTTTGTACTGTAAATCTCGCCGATAATACGATAGTTTACGAACTTGGTTGCTTCCTGGTTCGTAAAGTTGTTCTCGTTGTAGGTTGCGAAATCATTTACCGCCTGCATCAGCTCTGATGCATCCGACGTACTGTCAGATCGCAGCTCGGAAATGGATTTGTAAAAGCCTGCAAGCTTTCCATATTCCTCGTCCTTCTCGTCAATCATGCCGAAATATTTGGCTGCCTGACTGTAAGAACGCTCTTCCTCAAAATAAGTAAGTGCCAGCTTGTAAAGCACTGCGCTGTTTTTCTCAACACCACCATGTTTACTGCTGATTCGATTGGAAACCAACGTCAACGCATCATCCAGATTCAGCGTAGATTCCGTTCCGGCTTCCTCCGCCTTGTTCGTAGCATCAATGTATGCCTGTATGTACTGTTCGTAAGCTTTTTCCTCCGAGCCGTCCAGTTCGATTGCTTTCTTGAATTCTGCCGTTCCGGCTTCGTAATTCTCTTCCCGGCAGTAGTTCATACCATTTTCGATATACTGGTTGTAGTTGTTCAGCTTGATCCGCTGCATACCGGAATATCCGATTCCGGCTGTGATACCGGATACAACTGCCAATGCCACGGTTGCTGCAAAAAGCCCAAGCTTCTTCTTGTTCTTCTTCCGGTAGCTGTCGTCAAGCTCATCGTAATGCTCCAATGCATACATCAGCTCCGTACAGTTCTGATAACGGTCGTTCGGATCTGCCTGTGTACATTTTAAGATGATCTTCTCCAATCCAGAGGACAACATCGGATTCCACTCGCGGATCGGCTTGATCTCATACGGTGGCTCACATGGGTTCTTTCCTGTTACGATATGGTACAGGGTTGCACCCAGATTATAGATATCTGTTCTTGCATCTGTATTGTAGATACCACGTCCCTTGGAATCACCGAACTGTTCCGGTGCTGCATAGCCTCTCGTACCAAGTGCGGTTGTATCTGCATTGTTCTCTATCTCGTACTCTTTTGCTGTACCGAAGTCGATCAGCTTTACGCCGCCCTCCGGTTTGATCATGACATTCGAAGGTTTCATATCCCGGTAGATAACCGGTGGATTCATGTTGTGCAGGTAATTCAATGCACTTGCAAGCTGCAAGCCCCACTCTACCACCAACTCCTGTGGCTGCGCGCCTTCCTTCTTCAATCGATCCTGAATCGTATCACCCTCGATATAATCCATAACAACGTAGATTGTTCCATCCTGATTGATGATATCTACGATTCGCGGCAACACCGGATGATCTACGTTCTTCAGAATATTCGCTTCTCGTTCCAATCCCTTAAGCAACGTCTTTGCGGATTTCTTTCCATCATTCTTGATCTCCTTGACCGCCCACTGCTTATTCAAACGCTTATCACGGGCAAGGTACACGATGGACATACCACCTCGACCAACTTCTGCCAAAATTTCATATTTTCCGTCTAGTACGGTTCCTTCCTTCGTCATGGCAAACCCTCTCTAAATCAAATCGTGCGAACCATTGCTACTGTGATATTATCACGTTCCCCACGGTTCTTTACTAACTCTGTCAGATATATTGCTCCATATTTCATCTTTTCCTCGTCCGTCGCCTCACCCGGTCCGATCTTCTCGATGATTTCCTCCGGTGTGATCACATGACGGAATCCGTCTGAGCAGAGCATATAAACTGCATTTCTTGTTGCAGTTCCCTTTGTAAATTCCGGCTCAACAACCGGCGATGCGCCGACACACTGCAACAGCACACTTCGTCTCGGATCGATTTTTGCCTGTTCCGGTGTCATACGTCCCGCTGCCAGTTCTCTTGCGATAAATGTCTGGTCGTTTGTCAGCTGCTTCGCTGTCTTTGTAAGCTCATACACGCGGCTGTCGCCCACATGCACAATATAATACTGATCCTTGTACAACAGGATTGCAGATACCGTCGTACCAAGCTGCAAATGATTTTCCTCTCCATATGCGCCCAGCCGGCGATTCTGAGTCTGGATAATATCATCCCACTGTTTTACAAGATTCTGCTCTGTGAATGTTCCATTTTGGATTTCATCCACCAGTGTGTCATCAAACCATGTACAAAATGCTTCGATTACCTCTTTGCTGGCAACCTCGCCTTTTGCGAGTCCTCCCATGCCATCACACACGATTGCAAATGCAACATTTCCCTCTTTTGTGTTCACAACCTTGATTGCAAGAGAGTCCTGATTCGTTTCTTTTCTTGTACCTACATCGGTGTGATATGTTGCAATGTACTCCATATTACTCTCCTTTTCTCAGAAGGAATGTGAATTCCTCATCTCCCAATCGAACTTCTGTCTTATGCTTCAGAAGCACTTCCTTACCCGGCTGCAACTCTACCCCGTTTACATAGGTATGGTTTGTAGAATTGTTATCCTTAATATAGTTCACGCCATCGCGCTGGATTACAATACAATGCTCCCGGCTGATTGCGCTGTTGTTCTCTATTGCATAATCGGCTTTCGTCTTTGACTTACCGATGATAAATTCTGGTTTTGTAATATTGATGATCTCACCAGTTGATTTACGCACAAAGTGTGGAATCGGGCGTGCACCGCCAAGCTGTCCCATCAGGTTGCCGTTCTGCATCTGTGGCGCCTGTGGTCTTGG
>ULUT01059321.1_pt1 | contig 10487 bp, 7 predicted proteins | sample 1958691 | NCBI WGS metagenome assembly ULUT01 (sample SAMEA4835766, study PRJEB28245) | human gut metagenome | biome: gut microbiome; material: fecal sample | place: Denmark | collected 2008 | reverse complement strand
AGATTTTGTAAAGGAACTTGTAGAAAAAGGACTGTCGGGAACAGACTGCTTTATGGTAGATGTTCAGGTAAAGCCGGGCAACAGTATCATTGTTGAAATAGATAACGAAGAGGGCATAGATATAGAACAATGCTCGACCTTGCACAGATTTATAGAAGAACACCTCGACCGAGATATAGAAGACTATGAGCTTGAAGTAGGGTCGGCAGGCATTACATCTCCGTTCAAAGTTCTGAAACAGTATAAAAAAAATATAGGCAATGAAGTCGAAGTCCTCACCAAATCGGGATTAAAGCTCAACGGAGTCCTAAAGGAAGCAGACGAAGATAAATTTATTGTCACAATAACAAAAAAAGTAAAGACAGAAACCAGTAAACGGAAAGTAGAGGTTTCGGAAGATCTCGCTTTCGGTTATGATGAAATAAAGTACACAAAATATTTAATCAGATTTAAATAAATATGGCCAAAAAAGAGGAAGCAATCAGCATGGTCGACACGTTCTCGGAGTTTAAAGAACTGAAGAACATTGACAGAACGACAATGATCAGCGTGTTGGAAGAATCGTTCCGCAACGTATTAGCGAAAATGTTCGGTACGGACGAAAACTTCGATGTTATTGTAAATCCCGACAAAGGGGACTTTGAAATATGGAGAAACCGCGAAGTAGTCGAAGACGGACAAGTCAGCGATCCCAATCTGCAAATCTCTTTATCCGAGGCCAAAAAAATCGATAACGATTACGAAGTAGGTGAAGAAGTTACCGACGAAGTAATTTTCGAAAAATTCGGACGCCGGGCTATTTTAAACCTGCGTCAGACATTGGCATCAAAAATTCTGGAACTGCAAAAAGATGCTATTTACAATAAATACAAAGATAGAATAGGACAAATCGTCAGTGCAGAAGTTTACCAGATCTGGAAAAAGGAAATGCTTCTTATCGATGATGAAGGGAACGAACTTCTTCTTCCGAAAACAGAGCAAATTCCTTCGGATTTTTATCGTAAAGGAGAAACCGCAAGAGCGGTAGTCGCCCGTGTCGATAACAAAAACAATAATCCGAAAATTATCATATCCCGAACTTCGGAAGAATTTCTGAAACGGTTGTTCGAACTGGAAGTTCCGGAAATACATGACGGTCTGATTACTATTCGCAAAGTAGCACGTATCCCGGGAGAACGTGCCAAAATTGCGGTAGAATCTTATGACGATCGCATCGATCCGGTAGGCGCTTGCGTCGGGGTTAAAGGTGCTCGTATTCACGGTATCGTCAGAGAATTGCGAAATGAAAATATCGACGTAATCAACTATACCGCAAATACATCTCTGTTTATCCAAAGATCATTGAGTCCGGCAAAAATTTCTTCAATTCGTCTGAACGAAGAAGAAAAAAAAGCCGAAGTATTCTTAAAACCGGAAGAAGTTTCTCTCGCTATCGGCAAAGGAGGACTGAATATAAAATTAGCATGTATGCTGACCGGATATACGATAGATGTGTATCGTGATATCGATGAAACAGAAGAAGAAGACATTTATCTCGATGAATTTAAAGACGAAATCGACGGTTGGGTGATAGAAGCCCTAAAAGCTATCGGATGTGCTACGGCCAAAAGCGTATTGGCAATGTCCCGAGAGGAATTGATCGAAAAAGCAGATCTCGAAGAAAATACCGTTGATGAAATAATTAATATATTAAAAGCAGAATTTGAAGAAGAATAGAAAGGAAATCTGTCATACTGCGAAGTAAGACGGATTTACCCTGTTTCCCAGTCTGGAAAATCTCCCGGAATCCGACTAAATATTCTTCTTTCATTTTGTATAACGCTAAAAAACGATTATGACGATAAGGTTAAATAAAGTAGCAAGAGATTTAAATGTAGGAATTCAGACAGCTGTCGATTTCCTGCAAAAGAAAGGATTTTCTATTGAGTCAAATCCCAATACGAAAATCAGTGACGAACAGTATGCCCTGCTGGTAAAAGAGTTCAGTACGGATAAAGATCTGAAAATCGAATCGGAACGTATCAGCCAGGAGCGCCATAATAAAGATAAGAACAAAGCAACCGTCGCTCTCGAAGGCTATGAAGAACCCGCATCGGACAATGAATCGGGAAAAACGGAAATAGCGACAACCATAGACGAAGAATTAAAGCCGAGAATAAAACAAGTCGGAAAGATAGATTTAGATAATCTATACCGTCCGGTAGTTCCTAAAAAAGAAGAACCGGAAGAGACCGTAACGGACAAAGAGGAAAAAACAGTTACCGAAGAACCCGTACAAGATCATAACGAGATCGAAAAGGAAATTCAGGAAGAAGAACAAATTTCTATAAAAGAACCCGAAATTACAGAAGACCCCCAAACTGCAAATATCGAAGAAGAGGAAGAAAATCTGACTTCAGAAAACGATATTGACGAGAATTTCGAAGAAGAAGAGGACGATGAACCCATCCATATGAACGAAGAAACAAAAGAAGACGAAATATTTACGCTAAACCGGCCTAAACTGACCACGAATATCAATGTTGTCGGGAAAATAGATCTTTCAGCGTTGAATCAACAAACTCGTCCGAAGAAAAAAACAAAAGAAGAAAAAAGAAAAGAGCGCGAAGCTAAAGATAAACAGCGCAATGATCTGAAAAAGCCGCTTATTGCGGACGCAAAAACGGCCGAATCTCAAGAAACGGATATGGAACGCAAAAAACGGAAACGTATCCGCAAAGAAAAAATCGATATTGAGAAGAATGCGCCGACCACAAATCCGCAATCTCGAAACAACGGCAACCCAAAAGGGCCTAAGTTGAAACTGAAAAAACCGGTAAAAGCCGAAATCAGTGAAGAGGATGTACAGAAACAAATCAAGGAAACACTGGCCAGACTGACAACTAAAGGACAGAAAAAGAGTGCAAAATGGCGTAAAGAGAAACGCGAAGCTTTTGCCAACAAAGCTCAGGAACTGGAAGAGCAGGAGATGGAAGAAAGTCGCATTCTGAAACTGACCGAGTTCGTTACCGCTAACGATCTGGCCGTCATGATGAATGTACCGGTAAATAACGTTATCGCAACCTGTATGAGCATCGGTATTATGGTATCTATCAACCAACGACTCGATGCGGAAACGATCAATATCGTAGCAGAAGAGTTCGGATTCAAGACAGAATATGTCAGTGCGGAGGTAGTAGAAGCGATCAATGTAGAAGAGGATAAAGAAGAAGACTTGACTCACCGTCCCCCGATTGTCACGGTTATGGGACATGTCGATCACGGAAAAACCTCGTTACTCGACTATATCCGTAATGCGAATGTCATCGCAGGTGAAGCCGGAGGTATCACCCAACATATCGGGGCTTACAATGTAAAATTGAGCGACGGTAGAAGAATCACGTTCTTGGATACACCCGGACACGAAGCTTTCACCGCCATGCGTGCACGAGGAGCTAAAGTTACGGACATCGCAATCATCATCGTTGCCGCAGACGACAGCGTGATGCCGCAAACCGTCGAAGCAATCAACCACGCATCGGCAGCAGGAGTACCTATCGTATTTGCCATTAACAAAGTCGATAAACCCAACGCCAATCCCGATAAGATTAAGGAAGAATTGGCCAACATGAATTACCTTGTCGAAGAATGGGGCGGAAAATATCAGTCTCAAGATATTTCGGCAAAAAAAGGTACAGGCGTGCACGAACTGCTCGAAAAAGTTTTACTCGAAGCCGAGTTGCTCGACTTAAAAGCAAATCCCGACCGTAGAGCTACCGGTTCGGTAATCGAATCGACTCTGGATAAAGGACGAGGATATGTAGCTACCGTATTAGTAGAAAACGGAACTCTTCGCACCGGAGATATTGTTCTTGCAGGAACACACCACGGTCGTGTCAAGGCCATGTTCAATGAGCGAAATGCTCGGATCAATGAGGCCGGACCGTCTGCACCCGCATTGATCTTAGGCTTGAACGGCGCTCCGCAAGCAGGAGACATTTTCCACGTAATGGAAAGCGAGCAAGAAGCACGTGAGATTGCAAACAAGCGAGAACAGTTACAGCGAGAACTCGGATTGAGGACACACAAGCTACTGACTCTCGATGATATAGGAAGACGTATTGCCATCGGTAATTTCCAAGAACTGAATGTGATCGTAAAAGGAGACGTTGATGGTTCGGTAGAGGCATTGAGCGATTCTCTGATCAAATTATCAACTGAAGAAATTCAGGTAAACGTATTGCATAAAGCCGTAGGACAAATTTCCGAATCGGATATTACCTTAGCGGCGGCATCAAACGCAATCATCATAGGATTCCAAGTACGTCCGTCTATGGCAGCCCGCCGTCTTGCAGAAAAAGAAGGTGTGGATATTCGACTCTACTCGATTATTTACGATGCGATAGAGGAAGTAAAATCTGCTATGGAAGGAATGCTTTCTCCAGAAATCAAGGAAGAAATTACGGCGACTGTCGAAGTACGGGAAACTTTCAAGATCACAAAAGTGGGAACTGTCGCCGGATGTATGGTTAAAGAAGGTAAGATCAAACGTACCAACAAGATTCGCCTTATCCGTGACGGTATCGTCATTTACTCCGGAGATCTCGGTTCGCTGAAACGATTCAAAGAAGATGTAAAAGAAGTTGCTACCGGATATGAATGCGGTCTTAACATTGCCAACTACAACGACATCAAGATAGGTGACTTGATCGAAGCGTATGAAGAGGTCGAAGTAAAAAAGACATTGTAAAAACTCTGCACAGGCATTACCGAAACAATCGGGTTACCTATTTGCAGCAAGAATATAAACACGGATGTAAAAGAAGTAACCCGATAAGTCGGAACTTTTTGACATCTGTGTTTTTCTGTTCGGAGACAAATGATTTAAAGGGAGTATGAGAATCGAGATTATAGATATAGTCATTGCCGTACTCATTTTGTACAGTATTTTCCGAGGCTATCATTTAGGACTTATTCGTCAGATCGGGGCTTTGGGAGGCATACTGTTAGCTATTTTGGGGGCTAATCTCTTATCTCCTTTCATGGGTTTACTATTGAATAAAACAGAGCTGTTTCCCGAATACGTCAACCATAAAATCGCATATTTGGTAACTTTCTTGATCATTCTCTTCTCCTGTAAATTTATCACCCGACTGATGCAACGCTTTGCCCGGATGCTACATCTCGGACTTCCGGACAAATGGGCAGGTGTTCTTTTCTGCGGATTTAAATATATTCTTGTAATCAGTGCAGTTCTGAATATTTATGATTTATTACACAAGGAGTTAGATCCGAAAGATACAAAAATGCAAGAAAATTCATACTTTTATTCCGAAATAATAAAAGTCGCTCCTTTTATTCTCGATTTATCTAAACAAGCATTCCGTAACGAGAATAAAAACAAAGAAACAGACAAACCAAAACAGATAAGTGTTTGTTTATTAAAAAGATATTCTTACGACATCCCCATTTTATCCGATATAAACGATAATGGGCTAAATGTAAAATATATATATGAAACAAGAAAATCCTAATCAAATATTAAACGACGTTACATCCAACGATTATAAATACGGATTTGTAACCGATATAGAAACGGAAGTGATTCCTACCGGATTATGTGAAAATGTAATCAGGCTTATCTCTCAAAAAAAAGGAGAACCCGAATGGTTACTCGAATTCAGACTAAAGGCTTATGAACACTGGAAAACATTGAAGATGCCGCATTGGGCACACTTAGATATTCCCTCTATCGACTACCAGGCAATCAGCTATTATGCTGCACCTAAGAAAAAAGAAGGACCGAAAAGCCTTGATGAAGTAGATCCAGAGTTACTGAAGACATTCAACAAATTAGGAATCTCTTTGGAAGAACAGATGAAACTTTCCGGAATTGCCGTCGACGCTGTCATGGACAGTGTTTCGGTAAAAACGACATTCCGGGAAAAACTCGCCGAACTGGGCGTAATTTTCTGTTCGTTCAGCGAGGCGGTCAAAGATTATCCCGACTTAGTAAAAAAATATCTGGGTTCGGTGGTATCTTATCGTGACAATTTTTTTGCAGCGCTCAACTCCGCCGTATTCAGCGACGGTTCGTTCGTGTATATTCCCAAAGGGGTACGCTGCCCTATGGAATTATCAACCTATTTCCGTATCAACGCAGCCAATACGGGACAATTCGAACGCACCTTAATCGTAGCCGATGACGACAGTTATGTAAGTTATCTCGAAGGGTGCACTGCTCCGATGCGTGACGAAAACCAACTGCATGCGGCAATAGTAGAGATAATCGCCCACGACCGTGCAGAAGTAAAATACTCTACTGTTCAGAACTGGTATCCCGGTGATAAAAACGGGAAAGGCGGTATTTATAATTTTGTAACGAAACGGGGCATGTGTAAAGGAGACCATTCGAAAATCTCATGGACACAAGTAGAAACAGGCTCTGCCATTACATGGAAATATCCGAGTTGCATACTTGCCGGAGACAATTCGATCGGAGAATTTTATTCGGTTGCCGTTACCAATAACCACCAACAGGCAGATACCGGAACGAAAATGATCCATTTAGGAAAGAATACAAGAAGCACGATCGTTTCCAAAGGTATCTCTGCAGGATACAGCCAAAACAGCTATCGGGGACTGGTCAAAGTTTCCCCTCGTGCCGATAATGCCCGTAATTATACACAATGCGACAGTTTATTGCTGAGTTCTCATTGCGGAGCACACACATTTCCGTATATGGACATAAAGAACAATACCGCAGTCGTAGAACATGAAGCTACTACATCCAAGATCAGCGAAGATCAGATATTTTATTGCAACCAAAGGGGTATTCCGACAGAAGATGCCGTAGGTCTGATTGTAAACGGTTACGCAAAAGAGGTTATGAACAAGCTCCCGATGGAATTTGCTGTCGAAGCCCAGAAACTTTTACAAATCTCCTTAGAAGGCTCGGTTGGATAATTGAATATTTTAATTTGAACATAAAAAAGACGACATACGATGTTAGATATTAAAGATTTACATGCCAATATCAACGGCAAAGAGATATTAAAGGGAATTAACCTGACGGTAAAACCCGGAGAAGTTCATGCGATTATGGGTCCTAACGGATCGGGGAAAAGTACATTATCTTCGGTTCTGGCAGGAAATCCGGCCTTTGAAGTGACCGAAGGAAGTGTAAATTTTTATGGAAAAGACCTGCTATCTCTTTCTCCTGAAGACCGTTCACACGAAGGCATTTTCTTGAGTTTCCAATATCCGGTAGAAATACCAGGTGTAAGCATGGTGAACTTCATGCGTGCCGCTGTAAACGAACAACGCAAGTATAAGGGTTTAGAACCTCTATCCGCAACAGACTTTCTGCGCATGATGCGCGAAAAACGCGAAATCGTAGAGTTAGATAACAAACTGGCGAGCCGATCGGTAAACGAAGGCTTTTCCGGCGGAGAAAAAAAGAAAAACGAAATTTTTCAAATGGCTATGCTTCAGCCTCGTTTGTCGATTCTGGACGAAACGGACAGCGGACTGGATATAGATGCCTTACGTATCGTTGCAGAAGGCGTGAATAAGTTGAAATCAGATCAAAATGCGACAATCGTAATTACTCACTATCAAAGATTGCTCGATTATATCGCTCCGGATTTTGTTCACGTGCTTTATAAAGGTCGTATCGTAAAATCAGGCGGTCCTGAACTGGCCTTGGAGTTGGAAGAAAAAGGATATGATTGGATCAAAAAAGAAGTCGATAAACAAATCTGATCCTTTTAATCAGACGTTTCATTATCATTGTACATCATGAATATAGAAAAACAATATATAGAATTGTACGACCAGTACCATTCACTCATCGACAATCATGCTTCTCCCATACTTAACGCATTGCGGGAAAAAGCGATGTCCGATTTCCGGGAAACAGGATTTCCCTCCCCAAACGATGAAGAGTATAAGCACACGAACATTCCGGATCTGTTCGCTCCCGATTACGGATTGAATCTGAACCGTTTAGAGATACCCGTAAACCCTTACGAAGTATTTCGATGCGATGTTCCGAATCTCAGTACATTGCTTTACTTTATAGTCAATGACAGTTTTTATACAAAAGAAAATCCTAAAATAAAACTTCCCGAAGGAGTTCTTATCGGAAGTCTTAACGAAATGGCTCATTCTCATCCCGATCTGGTACAGCGTTATTACGGGAAACAGGCTTGTACCCGAAACGATGGAATCGTCGCATTAAATACGGCATTCGTACAAGACGGATTTTTTCTTTATGTACCGAAAGGCGTTATTATAGAAAAGCCGATACAACTGATCAATATACTACGGGGAGACGCAGATTTTATGGTAAACCGCCGCCTGTTGATCGTTTTGGAAGAGGGTGCACAAGCTCGTCTGCTGGTTTGTGACCATACGATGGATAAAAAGAAATTTTTGTCATCGCAAGTAACCGAAATTTATGCCGGTAAAAATGCGGTATTCGACTATTATGATATAGAAGAATCATCACTGAACACTAACCGGATAACCTCTACTTTTGTAGATCAAGCTGAAAAATCGAACGTCCTTATTAACGGCATTACCCTTCATAACGGCACAACTCGCAACAATTACCGGATGACATTCTCCGGAGAACATGCCGAAGCCCATTTGTGCGGAATGGCGATAGCAGATAAAAAACAATCGGTAGATAACCATACGTTCATCGATCATGCCGTTCCTCACTGCACCAGTAATGAACTGTTCAAATATGTACTGAACGATTCATCGACAGGCTCTTTCAGCGGACGTATTCTCGTACGGGAAGGCGCACAGAAAACCTCGGCTTATCAAACCAACCGGAATCTTTGTGCTACAAAAGAAGCCCACATGTACACGAAACCGCAATTAGAAATATATGCAGATGACGTAAAATGCAGTCATGGCGCTACCGTAGGACAATTAGATGAAAACGCGCTGTTCTATCTCCGGTCACGGGGAATCCCCGAAGCTGAGGCACGAATGCTGTTGATGTTCGCCTTTACCAACGATGTAATCGAGAACGTCAGGATGGATGCCTTAAAAGACCGACTGCGCCAACTGGTAGAAAAAAGATTTCGCGGAGAACTCGACAAATGTGCAGGATGCAATATCTGTCAATAAAATAAAGGAGACCATATAACTATGTTAGATATTCAAAAAATACGAAATGACTTTCCTATACTCGAACAAAAAGTATATGGGAAACCATTGGTTTATTTTGACAATGCTGCAACCTCTCAAACTCCCGAATGTGTCGTCAATACGATCAGAGACGGATATGACCGTATCAATGCAAACGTACACCGAGGTGTGCATTTTTTAAGCCAGGAAGCTACCGAAGGTCACGAAAATGCACGAAAAAGAGTGCAGCAATATTTGCATGCAGCACACGACTACGAAATTATTTTTACGCGTGGAACTACCGAATCCATAAACCTGGTCGCAAGTTCGTTCGGAGACGCGTTTCTGAAAGACGGAGATGAAATAATATTGTCGGAAATGGAACATCATGCCAATATCGTTCCGTGGCAATTGCTTCAAAACCGGAAAAAAATTATATTGAGAGTCGTGCCTATCGATGAAAACGGAGAACTGAAGATGGACGTTTTCCGCTCATTATTCAATGAAAAGACAAAACTCGTATCACTCTCACATATCTCTAATGTTTTAGGAACTGTAAATCCCATAAAAGAAATAATTTCAATATCGCATTCGCACGATGTGCCCGTCTTGCTGGACGGAGCACAAGCTGCTCCTCACACTCGGATAGACGTGCAAGATATGGATGTCGATTTTTATGTTTTATCAGCTCATAAAATGTATGGTCCTACCGGAATCGGAGTATTATACGGTAAAGAAAAATGGTTGAACGTCATGCCTCCCTATCAGGGTGGAGGCGAAATGATCTCGCATGTTTCTTTCGAAAAAACGACATTTAACGAACTGCCTTATAAATTCGAGGCCGGAACTCCCGACTATATCGGAACAATGGCTTTTGCGACAGCCCTCGATTATATCGAAAGCATCGGGATAGAGAATATCGCAGCACACGAACAAGACCTGCTTCGTTATACAACCGGACAATTGATGCAGATAGACGGCATGAGAATTTTCGGAACTGCACATGAAAAGAGTGCTGTTATCTCGTTTCTTGTAAAAGATATTCATCATTATGATATGGGAATGTTACTTGACAAACTCGGTTTTGCTACCCGGACAGGACATCATTGCGCCCAACCGTTGATGCAGGCTTTAGGTGTGGAAGGTGTACTTCGCGCATCTTTTGCTGTTTATAATACTAAAGAAGAGGCCGACGCATTCGTTGCAGCCGTAGACCGTGTTGCAAAAATGTTTTGATCTGATATATAAAAATTCAACAAGGATGTAGAAAATATCTACACCCTTGTTTTTTTACCAAGACCGAAATAGGGTATCAGATACCCTATTTTCAATAAAATGATAAATATACCTGCTTTTTTGCACGG
>ULUT01020528.1_pt1 | contig 10517 bp, 4 predicted proteins | sample 1958691 | NCBI WGS metagenome assembly ULUT01 (sample SAMEA4835766, study PRJEB28245) | human gut metagenome | biome: gut microbiome; material: fecal sample | place: Denmark | collected 2008 | reverse complement strand
AAGCCGAAGAGCCGATGCCGGCGCACGTTTGCGCGGTCATAATCTGCGTGTTGTAGTACATATCGGACACAACGATATGGCCTTTGGCAATCGACGTCGCGAACGCCTCGTAGGCTTTTATAAACGACGGGTTGTTTTCGTCGTACCAGCCGTCCTTGTAAGAAACGCTTTCGCCGTCGGATATTGCGCAAAGTTCCGCAAGTCTTATAAGATAATCGATGGCGCAGAAGGGTTTTCCGCCCGACCAATCGTAATATTTTTCGGCGACGGTGAAGAAGCCGTCCCACGTTTCAAGGTCGGACAGGGAAACGTTTTTTTCGGCGGCGAATCTTTCAAAAACTCCGCCCGCGATAAACAGCATATAAGTCGATTTGGAAACGGGGAAAACCGAAAGGCGGTCGCCCAGCATGCCGTCGCTCAGAAAATCGGGGACGAAGGCGTCCAGTTCGGTCGGCGTGAAATAATCTTTCCAGTTCAGAAGGTTGTCCGCCCCGAGACTTTGCGCGTCGCCCGAGTGGCAGAAGAACAGGTCGGGCATATCCTTGGAGCCTGCTTTCCCCGCCTGCGCGTCTTTGAGTTTCTTTCCGATCTGGGAAGCGTTGGACATCAGTGTAACGTCAATGATAATTCCTTTTTCCTTGCCGACGGTCGCGTTGAATTTCTCCACGAAGTCGTTCATCGGGGAGTTGGATTGTTCGCCGTAAACGTGCCACATCGTAAGAGTCGTGGGTTTTTTGGGATCGAGCAAGGATTTATTTTTGTTGCAAGCAACAAACGTAAACGGAATTGCAAGAAGCGCCGTGGCGGCGATCAACAAAGTGAGTATTCTTTTGGCATTACGTTTCATAGTGTTTTTCCGTTATTATCAGTCGGGGGAAATTGCCCCGATTTTTCAAAAAAATCAAATTATTTTTGGGGTTTTCCCCACCTTTTGGCGGGTTGGGTGGGGGAAAAGCCGTCCTGATTTTGATATACTGTCTATACACTCGAAGGTGATTATCTGTATTATAGCATAATATGCGCGCGCAAGTCAATCCGCCTTTGAGACAATAAAACGCGAAATTTGCGGAATTCACAACGGTTTTAAGTCGCGATTTTCGGCGATTTGGAATAAATCATAAGAATCAAACAAGGAGACAAAATCATGAAAAGAAAATCGATCTTCACATTTTGTGCGATAGCGTTAATGCTTGTTTTATCGCTCTCGGTGCTTACTGCTTGCAACAAGGACGGGAAACACAAAGAATATACGATAACCTTTGACAGCAAAGGCGGCAGCGCGGTGCAACCCATCAAGGCAAGCGCAGGCGCGGCGATTACAGCCCCGACCGATCCCACCAAAGACGGTTTTGTTTTTGCAGGCTGGTATGAAAGCACGGACGGCGGCACAACGCTTTCCGACACGGCATTCAGTTTTTCATATATGCCGGCAAGAGTTTTCACGCTTTACGCAAAATGGGCGACTGCCGACATTAAGGGCAAGACATTCAAAAAAGTTGACGCAATCGTCGAGTGGGAGTCCGAAGCCGTCAAGCAAGCGCTTCTTGCAGAAATGGAAATGACGGAGGAGGAGTATGTTCAATTCGTTGCATCATCAAAGATCACAGTTGAGTTTGCGGCTGACAAAAATACCGCGACGGTGACCTATGATCAAGGTCCGGGCGAAGTGGGCGGTCAAGGCAGCTTCGGTGTGTTGTATAAAATCAAAGGTACTGCCATCGTGTTCTACGACAGCCAAGAAGATATGGAAAAAGAAATTCCCGCTCACAAGTACGGATTGATTGCTGGCTCAACGTTTGAGTTGTCCGCAGATAAAACAACCATTATACAGACTAATATTGAACCGGGTTTGGGCACATATAAATTTATTTTAAAGGTTGCCCAATAAACCGGCGTAAAAGGAACAAACACAAATAATAAAGGTTTTAAGTCGCGATTTCGGCGATTTGGAATAAATCACTTAAATCAAAAAGGAGAAAGACTATGAAAAGAAAATCAATCATTGCAGTGCTGGCATTGGTATTAGTGTTGGCGTTGTCGTTGTCGATATTCTCGGCATGCAACAAGAAGCACAAATATTCAAGCGAGTGGAAGTTTGACGAAAAAGCCCACTGGCACGAATGCACTACGAAGAAACACACCGACACGACGGAGAAACTCCCGCATGAGTTCAAGGAAGAAATTGTGAAAGCAGCGGACTACGGCGTGGTCGGCGAAAAGAAATTCACGTGCAAAGACTGCGGATATAGTTATACCGAAGACATCGACGCACTTGGTGCGAAGGACAACGAAATCAAACTTGCAGAAGGCAAAACGCTTGATAAAACGTACGACGGAAGTGCTGTTGACGTTTCGGACAAATTCTCGTTCAGCGGCAACGGCGAAGTGACGTTAATGTTCAAGGCACAAGGCGCGGCAGACGACGCGTACGACGCAACCGCCCCGAAGGATGCCGGCGAATATACCGTCAAGGTCAGCGTAAGAGCCACGGCGGAGTGGAAATCCGCGACAAAAACTTTCGACTTTGCAATCGCAAAGAAAGAACTTACCGCGACCGGAACCAAAGAGTATGACGGCAACGCAACCATGCCCGCAACCCTTACGGGCGTAATCGCAGGCGATGCGGTCACCGTGACAATCACGATGGACAGCAAAAACGTTGGCGCAACCGTCCAAAGCGTTGTGCTTGACGGCGCGGACAAAGACAACTACACGATTAACATAGAAAACGTAAGCGTGACAATCGCTCCGAGGGAAATCAAAATAAAGGATCTTGAAGTTGAATACAACGGAACGAGCAGTTATATTTTGGTAAATGAACAAGCAAGCAATGCAGACGCAACCAAATATAATTTTGTCACAGGCGACTATGTTAATCTGAGTCTTACATTCAACGGAAAAGCAAACGCAGGCAACACCCAAGCAGACTTAAAGAGCATCAGCCTCCACGGTAATGACGCGCAAAACTATAAAAAACCCGAAATAAGCGATGTCACGGTCACGGTTTTACAACGTAGCATTACTGTGATGAACAGGGAATTCAAAAAGACAAAGGTCGGCGTAGGTCAGTTTGAAGGCTCTACGTGGTTCGCTCTTACAGAAGAAGAAGGCTTTGTCGCGGGCGAAACAGAACTGAAAATCGGCATTAAGGACACAGCGGTTGCTTCGTACGCCGTAGGCGGTCCTTACAATATGGAATTTGTTGAAGACAGATTTGTGTTGTCGGGCGATGGAAAAGGCAACTATAAAGTAGTCGGGGCAGTTGGTTGTACGTTGACAATCTCCGGGAAAGAAGTCACGCTTAACGCGACGTATGTCGATGCGAGCGACAATCCTATTTCGGGGATCGAAGGAAATTTCAGCGTTACCATTGATGACAAAGGGATTTCTTCGCAAACCGCCCAAGGCGATCTTGCCGAATACCTGATGAAAGGCGAAAACAAAAACAAAAACGTTGAAGTAACAATGGAGGTTATTGACGGAAGCGTAACCATAGCGGCATTCAGCAGAGTCGGCGTGAACACTCAAAGCGATTTGCGTTACGTATGCAACTACGGCAGTTTTGAGGTTTCCGGTGACCAACCTACCTTCATTGAGTTTGCGTTGTTTAACTATAACACTCAATATATTGATGAAAACGGCACTTGGATTTATACCGATACGACAACTTTGAACGTAAGAATTAAAATCAGGTTCTATGACATCGCAACACTCGACAAAAACACCTCCGCAATAGATGCTATCGGCGCAAACTACACCGCGGTTTTTGAAACCACCGTTGACAGCGGAGAATATGGCAGCGTCTGCACGCTTGACCTTGAATGGACAAGTGAAAAAATCACCGGCAGTGAAGTTATTGTGTACAATGCGTTGACCGGCTCGGAGATTAACTTTAATAAGGTCAATGAAAAGCAGTACACATTCGACGCGATTGCAGGCAATACCAAGTTCTACGTTTACGTTGAAGGCGTTGGCGGCGACAACCAGGTCACTCTTAAAGTCACGCTGACGTGCGCTTTGAACGAAGGCACCCCGACAAGGCTTGAATTTTCCGATGGCGCAAATGAACTTTCGTCCGGAGAATTGACCTATGCGGCAGGCGAAGAAAAGAGATTTGTTATCAGTGCAGGTGCCGGCAGAAATTTTGGAATGAAGTACACGTTTTCAAATATCCCCGCAGGCGCAACCATAAAGGTTTATAGAGATGACGGTTCAGCGGTGACTTTGTCGGCGGACAATTCTTTCTCACTCCTGTCAGGCGTGGGTATAAGAGATTATACCATCGTTATCACAAACACCACCGACAGCAATCTGAACATTAATTTCAGCATAACAAACGAACAGACGCCCGGCGGCGGGATTGTACGTCCCTGATTGAAAGCATAGCAACAAAATAACAACAACAAAAGATCGGATAAGCGGGGTAAAACCCGCTTGTCCGAAAAACATTTTACTTAAAGAAGAAAATAATTAAATTTACATATAAAAAATAATAAAGGTTTTAAGTCGCGATTTTCGGCGATTTGGAATAAATCACTTAAATCAAAAAGGAGCAAGACTATGAAAAGAAAATCAATCATTGCAGTGCTGGCGTTGGTATTAGTGTTGGCGTTGTCGTTGTCGATATTCTCGGCATGCAACAAGAATCACAAATATTCCAGCGAGTGGAAGCATGACGAAAAAACTCACTGGCACGAATGCACCACGAAGAAACACACCGACACGACGGAGAAAACCCCGCACGTGTTCACGTGGACAGAAAAAACACCCGCAGGCTTTCACACGGACAAAGTCGAAAAGGGCGTATGTGAATGCGGATACGAAACCGAAAGGACAATTTCCGGCACCGCAACGCACACTTACGGCGAGGAATGGAAAAACGACGAGTCGGGACACTGGCACGAATCGACCTGTGACGCAACGGCTCCCACGCATGACGTAATGAAGAGCGATTTCGCCGCGCATACCTTTGACGAAGGCGTAGAAACCAAACCGGCGGACTTCGGCGTGGTCGGCGAAAAGAAGTTCACCTGCACGGAATGCGGATATAGTTATACCCAAGAAATTCCCGCACTTGGCGCAAAAGACAACACTATTTCGTTTGCTAACGATTTAGTTGATGAAAAAACCTATGACGGGTTGGCGTTTATCATTGATCCCGCGAAGGTCAATCGTAAGGGCGACGGTGAAATCACCATTACTTACAAAGGCGAAAACGACACTGCGTTTTCCGAAACCGCCCCGATTAACGCCGGCGAATATACCGTGAAAGCAACCGTAAAAGGCACTGCGGAATGGAAAGGCGGAGAAATCACCACGACTATCATAATCAACAAACGCGAGATAACTTTGCCCGCAGGCGTTTTTGAAGGAAAACTTGGAGAAAACCTTGAAAGCGGAAAGTTCGGTTTGACGTGCATAAACGTCGCGGCAGATACGAACAACGTCGTAGAATGGGTGACGATTGGCGCTCCCGAAACATACTATGCGATTGGCATACATACAATCAGCGCCACCGTCCTGACCGTGGACAACGACAACTTCGAGCTTAACAAAGGCGTATACGACACGGTCAGATTTACCGTTTGGAACGCTCCCGATTCCTTCTATGCCGGAATCAAAGACGTGTTCACCTTTCCTGGTAACAGTGATGTTATGATCAATACAATAATCGCTAATGGCACGGTGAAAAAAGGCGACCAAATTTTAGTCAACGAAATCGGCAAGATAATCACAGTGAATAAAATCGAAAAGGATACGGGCACGTCGGTGACAGAGGTTGAAACGGCAACCGCTGGTGAAGAAGTAGGCTTGCGTATTAGCGAAGGCATAACGAGGGCTGAGCTTAATAGAGGATATATGCTGTCCAAGCCCGATACGATTATCGGTTATAGCAAGGTCACGGTAACAATAAGAGTGCGCACAAAAGACGAGGGTGGTCAAAACACCCCAATTCAGTCGGGAATTAAACCGAATGTTGCCTTTGCCGACACGTTCGGTGAAGTAACCGGCGAAGTTACGTTCCCGGAAGGCACGACGTTACTTTCAGGTGGTGAAATACTTGAAGGCGTCACCATTAATTTCCAAGGCAAAAAAGTTCCCGCATTTGTCGGTCGCAGGTTCACACTTAGGGTGAGCGGACAAACTATTGCCGAATGCATAGTCACCGCAGTTCCTAATGCGACAAGAGTTAGGAGCGGTTTTATGTTAGGCGTCGCCGGCACCAATGTCATTGAGCCTATCGAGCTTGGCGAAAACACATTTGCGGTCAACCTGAACAGAAGTGATCTCGGTGAAATGCTTAAAAACGCCAAAGACACCGATACAATCGAAATAAAATTTATTAATGGCGGAAAGGACATCGCAAAATACACTCGCACTCCCGGCACAGGCGAGGGGGGATACAATGAAGTTGGCGGAAGAATAGTCGGTTCATATCTCATCGTCGAGTTTTATAAAAACACTGGATCTGCGCCCAAACTAACCGGTAATAACGGCGAATGGGTTTTTACAGGCGATGATATATCTATCGCAATTGGTGTTTATATTACGCCCGCTTCGTGAACCTGAGCGACACTGCAACCATCGTAGCAAAATAACTTAAAAGTTATTATCTGTTGAAAAATCGGATAAGCGGGCGTAAAAACCCGCTTGTCCAAAAAAAACGACATATCGAAAAGCCGTCAGTCAGGACGGCTTGGGTATGTTGCCAAACAAAAAGGGTTTGTTCTGTTTGGCAACGTACTAAAAATCAGAAATTTATTTACTTATCGTGGAGACAATATGAAAGCATTAAAAGGCGTACTTATTACACTTGTCGTCATCATCGCCATCGTCGGCGTTACCGTCATCGGCGGGTACGTCGCGGTTCGCTCCAAGTACGGCATAGACCTTTTCCGCACCGCGGGACAACTGAAAACGCTCACAAAAGACGTTGACGAATCCGCTCTTTGTCCGAATGCCTACGGCGAGCAGGATTTTGTCGAAATGAAAAGCGCAGTCAATGATAAAATCGACGGGCTTATCGTCTATGAAAAGGACAAAGGCTACAACGGCTATTCGGTCAATTTTGCTTCACTTGCGGGCAAAAGTATGACAGATCCGATTTTCCTCACCGAAAAGCATGTCGGGGCGATTGCCCAAACGGTCTTTTTCGGGCAGACGGGCGGCAAAATCAAGTTGGGCGATAAGGAAGTGTCCGTAACCGTCGTGCAGATTGACTTTTCGGAAATCGCCGCAAACGGCAGCGCGGACTTCAACGTCGTGGCGAAAATCGACCTTACGCCGTTCAAAGCGGATATGGGCGGTTTCCCGTATAAATACTTCAAAAAATATATCCCCGACAACCTTTACGTTTCGTCCACCGTTCGCGTGGATAAGACGGAAGAAGACGGCTTTGCCTATACCGTAACGCACAAATCGCTTACGCTTAACAATCTTTCGGCTGATGATACGGCGGATTTGTTCAACACCCTGAACGCCGTGCTGAAAATAGGTACTGCCGAAAACCTGAACATGCAGATCGGCACGACGGCGGTAAACGCACTTATCGGCACGAAAGACGCCATCGGTTTTGCCTATTCCATGAAAGCAATCGGGGCAAAGAGTTTCGATTTCGGCACTGTTTCGGACATAGACTTGTTTATCGTATACTAAACGACTTAATGCAGCATATTTGCGATGTAAAGTCGCGTTTTATGCAAAATATCCCCCAAAAATCCAAATAAGGAGATAATATTATGACGCACACAAAGGCGAATAAATCAAAAATATTAGCGCTTATTTTAGGTCTTACAATGTGCATTGCACTTATGCTCGGCATAGCGATGGCAAGCCCGACGAGTACGGTCTATGCAGAAGGAGAAACGCTTACGCCGTATGACATAATTTACATAAATAATAATCCGTTAAACAATGGTTATTATTTGAAAACGTCTGATGGAGATCAACTAAACGGCAACCCCGATACGGGTTACGTTGCCAAATACAAAGACGGCGTTTTGACTCTTAACAATTTTAACGGCGGGAACGTAGGTATAAATCCTGCTGTATCAGGATATTTCACAATCAACCTTATCGGAGACAATATTATTACCGGTGGGCAAAACGGCGTATTTATCGATGGAGAACATGAAGGACGAGTAACTATTACGTCTAATGCAAACGGAAAATTGACGATAAACGCTTCAAGCAGCGTTTCTTCTGTATGGGGAATAGCCTGCGGAGCGTCGGTAATGGCTAAGAACATTGACGTTGTTATTGGAGGCAACGCACAAGTCACAATTAACGCAACGTCTAATGGAGAAAACTGTCAAGTTGATGGTATTCATGCAAGGAACGTAACAATTGAAGACAATGCAAGCGTTAATATTGTAGCCAAAAACACAAACAATAGCACCGCAAGTCAATGGGTAGCAGGTATTTTTGCAAAAAACAATGTAACTATAAATACAAACGGCAATATCGATATTGACGTTAGCGTGGCGGGTGGCGATAGTGCTTATAGTTATGGTATTCGAAACTGCAAAACGATGACTAAAGCAGGCAATATGACCATAAAATACAAGAAAGCAGGAAGCAATGGCTGGCCTATTACCGGTGGTGACGTAGATAATACAACCCACGCTGTAAACGAAGATAGCGGAAATTGCTTTGCGTCCTACCGCTATGGCACACCGCGCTATGTGGCAGCAATAAACGGTACACTTGCAGGTCCGGGCGTACCTAAGGAAGCAAATAGTGGTAGCGGATATTTCCTTGCGGGTGACGAAATCACTTTGAATGCGCCTTCTTTGCAAGTGAGCGAAACGGATACGACAAACATACCGTTTGACAAATGGTTTTCGTTTACAAGTGACGCAGTTATAACAAACGCAACAAGCCAAAACGGAGCGAAACTTACCGTTCAAGACAAGGATATTGAAGTAAGAGCAAATTATAAAGCGTTTACGGTGCAACCTGTTTTTGAAAGAGAAAGTGGTACAAAAGGTACGGTGACATTTACTCTTATTAGTAATGAATTTAACCAAAGTAATTGGATAAAAATCAGACCGATAAACGATTTAACTATTTCAAAGGGTAACGTTGTGTCTGTTGACGGAACTACTTATAAAGCAACTCTTGAAGATAATGGGACTTATTACGGAACTCCTGCCGGCGAATATGTGGTTGAGGTTGTGTATAATAATAGAACGCTATACAGTGAGCCGTTCACCGTGGACTACACCGAAAAGAAAGCAACCATAGATAGCGTAACTATTTTCGGTGAGCAAGGCGAAGCGATTGCAAACACGGATATTACCGTTACTCTTACGGGATATACGTTTGAAACCGCTCTTTCGGGAGACTGGATAACAAATCTTCCCGACGGACTTGTTCAGTCTGTTACGAGAATAAGCGACACCGAGGCGAAAATCACCGTCAGCGGTACGCCTACTGCTCTTAGCGACCAGTTTGTAGAAATCACGATTCCAAAGGCAAATATCACGGGACTTGCAAGCGATTTGACTGCCGAAAGCAATTCGGACGCAAAATTTAATATCGTTGCTACGCTTACAGAAATTGCCATTCCGAAAGCAAAAACGAATCTAACTTATACGGCAGGAAGTCAAATAGGCGTGGAAGGTGGCGTCGGCTATACGCTAACAGGAAATAGCGGCGTTGACGCAAAAACTTATACCGCAATCGCAAAATTAGAGAGCGGATATAAGTGGAACGACGGCACGATAACCGACAAGGAAATCTCTTGGAGCATAGGTAAGAGAAACCCTATTGTAAGCGATTTTAACTTCTATGAACCGAGCAACCTTACGTATGACGGCAATGCCAAAACCGCAACCGTTAGTTTGATTGCCCACTATGGTGACGAAACAGGCTTTGCTATAACGGTTAAGTACAAAAAAGGCGGAGTGATTGTTTCAGATGTAAAAGACGCAGGCGAATATGAAGTGTATATCGACACAACCGCAACGGCGAACTTCAACTCAGCAACCGATATTCACGACGCTTCGTGGAAATTTACAATCGCAAAAGCAGAACAATCTGCACCGTCTGCATCGTTGTTCACAACCGTTGCTCCTACTACAACGACCACAACGGACGGCAAGATAACGGGTATAACAGCCGAAATGGAATACCGCAAAGTAGGCGATTCTGCTTGGACTTCGGGAACAGGTAGCGATGTTACAGGGCTTTCGTCCGGTAGATATCAAATAAGGTTTAAGGAAACGGACAACTACAATGCAGGAGAAGTTGTCGAAGTGCAAGTTCCTGAAAGCGGCGTTTCTTCATACAATCTTACCGTAATAGGCGGAACAGGCGAAGGTGTGTTTATTCAAGGCGCAAGCGTGACTATCACCGCAAACGAGCCTACAATCGGAAAGAAATTTTCGGGTTGGACGATTGAGGGAATAAGCGGTCTTGATACAACTAAAACAAGCCTTACCTTTAATATGCCTGCAAATGCTGTAACCGCAACCGCAAATTACGAAGATATCGAGTACACTATTACCGTAAAC
>ULUT01061096.1_pt1 | contig 10572 bp, 9 predicted proteins | sample 1958691 | NCBI WGS metagenome assembly ULUT01 (sample SAMEA4835766, study PRJEB28245) | human gut metagenome | biome: gut microbiome; material: fecal sample | place: Denmark | collected 2008 | reverse complement strand
GGAGCAGAAGCTGATACTCATAAAAAATCAGGACACGCTTTATTGGGAGCTTCAGCGAAAAGAAACAGAACTCTGGCAGGATCCTCCAGAACCGCTGCTGGAGAAAATCTCAAAATTCGTTACGGCTGACAATCCCGATTGGGCAGGAACTGCAACCGAGCTTCTTGAGAAAACAGACGCAGATATTCCCGTAAACTCAATCACGAAAAGGCTGAACGTTAACGCAGGCAGACTTTTCAATGAGTACGGCATAATCTACAAATGCAGCCGAACACATGACGGTCGCAGAATTGAGCTGCATTATCAGCTCCGTGACAGTTCGTGACGGCAGTGACGGTTTTGGTGACAGTGGCTCCGGTATCTAAAAACTGTCACAGCCGTCACAAACCGTCACGCAAATATTATTGGAAAGGAAAACTACTATGAACGAAGAAATCCTAAATACATCAATAGACCGCTGGGGAGAAGCCTGGCAGCGGTTCATGGAAACGAACTACCCCGATGAAATCCCTCCGCTGAAAGCAAACGGCAGGTGGGAGATAATCCCTCTACTTATTGACCGTGAGGCATTGCAGATGTGGGAACTGCTCAGCAGGCAGTATGCTGAAAAAAATCCTCGCCCGAGGACTTTTGTTGAAATAGCTGCCTGGGAGAAAACTCGCTCGCTGGTGGTGGACCATGAGGTTATGGAGCAGATTGTTTTGCAGCTGAGAGGATAAGCCATAAAACAGTGGCGGGGCAAAATCCGCTGCTGTTTTCATTTCAGCGATTCTCGCTTTTCCTAATTTTTGCGATTTTCGCAGAAATTAAAATCTGCTTATTTTTCAGTTTTGAAAAAATCGGGGTTTCAGGGTATACTCTCCCTGACGAAATGTGATACTGACGAGGCTGTGCCTTGTCAATATCACTATTGAGTTAAGTAACTTTGACAGCAACCGCTGTGCGAACCATCTAACCAGAACTTTTCCTTTCAGAAATGCAATTTTCGGCTTTAATTCCGGTTCTGCATTTTTGAAAATATTGCGAAAGGGGCTTTTATGTCGGAGCAGAAAATGTCTATTTCTTTCAGAGTTGACAGCGGAGTTCTCGAACACAATAACCGTGAAATTATCGCCGCAAACGTTGACCCTGCCAGAATAAACGATAACATAATATATACACAAATTGACCTGCGGAATTTCTATCATCAGCTTTTTGACGATTCCTTAGCTGAATACAACAGTAAACAGAACCGTGCTGACCGTAAAATTACCGATTACTACGAGCACATCAAAAATTCTGGAAAAGGAAAGCTGTTCTATGAGGTAGTTGTGCAGTTCGGAGATATGCAGGAATGCGGATTGAACTCTGAAAACTGGGAAACTGCGCAGGATATGCTTGATGAATATATGCGAGATTTTGAAAAACGAAATCCGAATCTGAAAGTTTCCAATGCGGTTATGCACCTTGACGAGAGTACACCGCACCTACATATAGATTTCGTACCTCTGACGAAAAAGAACCGAAAAGGTCTGCCGGTCAAAAATTCCATGAGCGGTGCTTTGCGTGAGCAGGGATTTTCCTCATCCAACAAAATGCAGAACGAGTGGACATCCTGGTCTGAGAGCGAACGCTCTTACATGGAGGAAATCTTACATAAACACGGATTGCTCCGTGATGATAAGAATATCCACCGTGGACATTTGTCAGTTGAAGAATACAAGGTGCTTGCACATCAGGCGCAGAATTTACAGATAATCCAAAACTGCATAACAGAGCTGAAAAAGAAAGATAATTGTGAATACACAGCAGAGGAAATTGCTCTCATCAAAAACCAGAACGATTTTCTGCGTTCTGAAATCACCAGGCGCAACGAAACTATATCCATGCTCAGCAAGCAGGCTGCGGCTGATTTTATCCCTGTGGATTTCTTTTCAGAGGATAAGCTGCAATATGTTGCCGATGGGCTGCGCCGTGCAAAAATTCCGTTCGTTGAGGAAAATGCTGCGCTGTATATTCCAAGCTATGCGATGAAAACGGCGAATGCTATTTCATCACATTACAAGCCGTATGAAAAAATGCCCTATATCCGTGAACAAATGGCGTTTGACATAGACAGGCTGGTGTATTCATCAGAGAGCATTGACGATTTGTTGGACAAGCTGAAAGAGCGTGGTTACGAAATCAAGCGTGGAAAGTACATTGCCGTAAAGGCTCAGTCTGCTGAAAGGTTTGTACGGCTGAAATCTCTCGGCGATGAATACCTTACTGCCAGCCTTGAAAAGAGAATTGCGAACAGGCACGTTTACACCCGCAAGGTGCAGGAACGCATGAATAAAAGCTGTGACATTGAGAAAAAGTTCTGCGCCGCTATTCTGAAAACTACTATTGCTATCCGGGATTTCCATATTACACCGAAGAAGTCTATTCAGAAAAAGGTCTACTCCTATACCAACGACGCAAATCTGAACTACCTTGTGGGGCAGCTTCAAACTATCGGCGAGTTTGGGCTGACCTCGCGTGACAGCATTTACGAAAAGGCGCAGGAACTTCAGCATACAATTCATGAGCTTCGTTCTCATGGGGATAATGCTGATATTCAGCAGAATGGTCTGAAAAGGGTTAAGGAGCTGATTAAGGCTTATGAGGATATTGTGGAGGGAAACTATATTGATAACCTAATTCGTAAGCAAAAAGAAACTAAACATTTAAGAATGCCCACATAAAATACCAGTCAGATACCATCACGAGTGTCTATTATTGATACATGAAATCAATAATAGACACTTTTTTGTAAAAATGTATTGATTCTTTCCCCCTATTGTGATATAATTTAATAAATAACATCTAAAATATGACATATCATTGCATTTGATATAAACAGGAGGACATGGCGATGAGCGACAAAAATAACGCAAACATCGGCTTTGAAAAACAGATTTGGGACGCCGCTTGCGTTCTATGGGGACATATCCCTGCGGCTGAATACAGAAAAGTAATAGTTGGATTAATTTTCCTGAGATATATTTCAAGCGCATTTGAGCGCAAGTTTAATGAGCTTGTAGCAGTCGGTGACGGTTTTGAAGATGATAAAGACGCATATCTAGCTGATAACATTTTCTTCGTTCCTGAGCAGGCACGATGGAGTACAATCTCTGCCGCTGCCCATACCCCGGAAATAGGTGCTGTTATCGACGACGCCATGAGAGCTATTGAAGCTGAGAATAAATCGCTCAAAAATGTTCTTCCGAAAAATTATGCAAATCCCGATTTGGACAAACGCGTGTTGGGCGATGTAGTAGATATATTTACCAACAATATGGATATGGACGATACAGACGACAGCAAGGACTTGCTTGGTCGCACCTATGAATACTGCATTGCACAGTTTGCAGCACATGAGGGTGTAAAGGGCGGCGAATTCTATACTCCGTCAAGTATCGTAAAAACTATCGTATCCATACTCAAGCCATTTGATAACTGTCGAGTTTACGAGAAAGCAGTAGCGTGATTGATACAAGATAACCATTGGGTGCAAGCGTGAAAACCCCATAGAATAAGGATTTTTAAGAATGACCCGTAAGAGAGGGTCTTATTTTTTTGCCTGGAAACAGGAAAATGCCAGCATCGGTAGCAGTGAAAACAGGCAGTTTTTGCACACGGTATTAACGATAGCAAAGTGGTATCGTTGCAAGGTTTAATGTTGTAACGATTGTAATTTGTGTAGACCTACCAGTCTTTGCACAGACCCCTTGACTTTTTTACCTTTCAGAGTGATGTATGTTACAAACTCGGAATAGGAGGTCTTTTCGATGCTTGAAAATGAAGTTGATTACCGTCTGGCAAAGATGCTGCTTGGCTGTCTTTACCACGATGGCTTACTTACAGAAAAACAAATGCAGAAGGTCTGGGATAAATTACTGGATTACTACCACCCACCGTTTCAGTCGGTTGAGGTCAGAAAAGAAATCGGAGATGGGGTGACGGTTGGTGAACGATAAGATTGTTAAGAAGATAGAGAACCTGCCACAGCTTACGGCTGTTAAAAGAACGGATAAACTCATCCAGAGAGTTGCTGCCTATGCCCGTGTTTCTACGGACAAGGAAGAACAGCAGACCAGTATTGTGGCACAGAAGGAATATTACACAGATTACATCAAGAGCCATGCCGGATGGCAGTTCGTAGGTGTTTATGCAGACGAAGGCATCAGCGGTTGCAGCACCAAAAGACGAGAGCAGTTCAAACAGCTGATGAGTGATTGTATGGCGGGTAAGATTGATATGGTGCTGACCAAGTCCATATCACGCTTTGGAAGAAATACGGTAGATACGCTGACAGCAATCCGTGAGTTAAAAAGCAAAGGTATAGGAGTGTATTTTGAGAAAGAGCAGGTCTGGACTATGGACTCCAAGGGCGAATTCATCATAACACTTATGTCCTCACTGGCACAGGAAGAATCACGCTCCATGTCGGAGAACATACTGTGGGCAGTCAGAAAACGATATGCCCAGGGCAAAGGCAGCTTTGCCTACTCAAGAGTTCTCGGTTTGGATAAGGGAAAAGAGAAATTTGAGATAGTTGTCAATCGTGAAGAAGCAGTTATCGTGTGCAAGATATTTCGAATGTTCCTCCAGGGATTAACACCGCACACAATTGCAATTGCCTTAACAGCGGCAGGAATACCTTCTCCCGGTGGCTGTGAGGTGTGGAGTGCAGCAACTGTTCGCAGGATGCTTTCAAATGAGAAATACAAAGGCGATATGCTTTTACAGAAGGAATTTACGGTAGATTTTCTAACGAAGAAGGTCAAGAAGAATGAGGGCGAATTGCCACAATATTATGTTTTCAACAACCACGAGCCGATTATCGACCCGTGGCTTTTTGATTTTGTGCAGGAAAACTTTAAGAACAGGAAAAGGGAGAATAAACGCAGATACAGCGGTATTGGTTTCTTTAGTAGCAAAATTATATGCGCCAAGTGCGGCGCGACATTTGGCCCCAGACCGTGGCATTCCACTTCCTACAATAATTCAGTATGGCAGTGCCGTAACCGCTATTCGGCCGTGAAATGCAAGACAACGAATATCTATGACAAGCTGCTGTTTTATGTCCTGCACGATGTGGCAAGAAAAAAGATTGTGGCAAAGGACATACGGACAGCAATAGTGGAATTTGCAGCAGATGCGGTCAGTGCTGACAGGCTGGCAGCCATTGAACGCTACATAGAGAACTTTGAAAGCATGAGTGCCTGGAAGATGCTTTCCGATGCAGATGACCTTTCATTCGTGATTGACAGAGTTCTGGTCAAGCCGGATAGGGGCATTGAGGTGCTGTGGCTGGATGGCAGTGTGGATAGATATGAGATTCCGAGGTACACACCGAAGAGTGGAATCAGTATGATATAAAGAAATATCATCAAATATCATTTCCAATAAGAAAATATCAGAAAACCTCTTGCAAATTTACATCCGAAGTGCTATACTATAATATGTATATTTGTGTCTATACCCAAAACCGCAGAGGTGAAAAAATGAGCAAAAGTAATGCGATTGAGGAAAATTATATAAGTATTGATGAAGCAGCAGAATACATAGGGATTAAAACCGTAACTCTGCGCAATTGGATAAAGAAGAAACCAGATATTCCGGCACACCGTGTGGGAAAACTATGGAAGTTCAAACGCTCTGAATTGGATGCGTGGATTGCCAGCGGGAAAAGTGCAGAATAACCATCGATACCACATAGGAAGGAAGAATTTCACGATGTCGGAAATAAAATTATATAACGATGATTGTATCGTTGCTATGAAAAAAGTAGCAGATAAATCGATTGACCTAATTGTTACCGATCCTCCATATAATCTCGGTAATTTCATGAAAAACAGAGATACCAACCTGAGCAAAATGAGGGACAATTTTTTTGGATCCGCTGGTTGGGATGATATGGAATTTGACGATTGGGAAAAATCAATGGACAATTTTTTCAAGTCATCAGCAAGGGTAATGAAAAAAGGTGGTACTATGATAGTCTTTATGGCAATCATAAAAGTAGAGACTATTATTAGGCTGGCAGAGAAACATGGGTTCTATTATAAGACAACAGGGATATGGCATAAAACGAATCCTATGCCAAGAAATATGAATTTGCACTTTGTAAATTCTACAGAAGCATGGGTTTACTTTACGTATAAGACAAGAACAGGAACATTTAATAATGGCGGTGCTATGTTTCATGATTTTGTTGAAACATCAGTAACTCCGAATGGAGAACGAAAGTATGGAAAACACCCAACACAAAAGCCTGAAAGTCTGATACAGCACTTTGTTGAGATATTATCCAATCCAGACGATTGGGTACTTGACCCTTTTATGGGGAGCGGTACAACGGGAGTGGTTGCCAAACGAACAGAACGAAACTTCATAGGCGTTGAGTTGGATAAAACTTACTTCGATATGGCAAAATCAAGGATAGAGGAGAAACGAAATGAAACCAAGTGTAATTGATTTGTTTGCCGGAGTAGGAGGATTGTCTCTCGGTTTTGAAAAGCAGGGATTTGAAGTTCTCATTGCAAATGAATACGATAAATCAATTGCAGCTGCATACATCGAGAATCATAAGAATACAAAAATGATCGTCGGAGACATTACTTCTCTGGACTTAAAAGAAGTATTTGGTTCCTATACAGGTAAGATAGATGTCGTTATCGGAGGTCCACCCTGCCAAGGCTTTTCCCAAAAGGGGCAGCGAAAAACGATACACGATGAGAGAAACTTTCTGTTCAAATACTATGTTGCAGTAGTAGAACTGGTAAAGCCGAAATATTTCGTTATGGAGAATGTTCCTAATCTACTGACAGCAGAGGGCGGATACTTTTTCAAAGAAATCGAAGAACTTTTCAATAAGATGGGGTATTCCTTGGAACATGGTGTGCTGAATGCATCTGACTATGGAGTACCGCAGAATCGCAGACGTGCTATAATAATCGGAAAGTTAAATGGAGTAGCTCCAAAGCTGCCTGAACCACAAAATGAAAAGGTGACTATTTGGGATGCGATAAGTGATTTAGCTTATCTGCAATCAGGAGAAGGAACTGATAAGCAGGAATATAGAAATGCTCCGGAAAGCGACTATCAGAAATTATTACGTGGTGATTCCACAACATTGTATAATCACATCGCTACAAAACACTCTCCACTTGCACTTGAAAGACTGTCAATGATTCCGCCGAATGCAGGAAAAGAAGTGCTTCCGAAGGAGCATCTTACAAAATCCATATACAGTGGAACGTGGACTCGTATGCGTAAAGATGAGATTTCGGTTACCATAACCACAAGATTTGACACCCCGTCTTCTGGCAAGTTCACACATCCATTTTTGGATAGAGCAATTACTGTCAGAGAAGCGGCAAGAATACAGTCCTTCCCAGATGATTTTAGATTCGTGGGTAATAAAGGTTCTCAGATGAAACAGGTGGGAAATGCAGTTCCGCCACTTTTGGCAGCAGCGATTGCAAAAGTAATTATGAATGATATAAAGGAGGAATCGAGCCATGAATAGACCCGATAATATATCTGTGTATGATGAGTTAGATTTGAAACTGGGAATCAAGTCTTCGCTTCCCCATGTGAAAAGCACTATTGCTCTTGCTGTTTTGTTATGGGAATGTGCTGACAGACCAGCAGAACTTGTGTATTCACAACAAAATGGTGATGGCATCGTTATGACAGATGAATTAGACCAATGGGTCATCGACTACTTGTCAGAGATCTGCCAGGAAGATGAAATTGATGCAGAATCTTTGGTGGCAACTATTAATGAAAATCAGTTGTTCAAATCCCAGATGGAGGCTCTTATTGTTGCTTTTGAACTTGTGTGGAAATTAGCAAAGGTCAGCTTTGTCGATGAGGGAAAGGCCGCAAGTGCAGAAAGAACAGGTGGTACGCGCTATCCTAAGAAGTTATTGTATACTGTAAATGCTGATATTATTCATAGCTTAATTGAAAGCAATCATGATGCATATATAAGAGTTCTCATGTCATGGGTTGGCTTCAATATTAATACGGATCCTGAATGTGAATTGCAATTAATGCATATTTTGACCGCTCTTTCAGAAGGTGCTGTTTTCAAGTTAGTGGATGGTAATAGGGATGTTATTTTTAATCAGAACAGCCTATATCGTAAAGTGCTTGAAACGCAAGAAACTGTTGATATAAGCGGTGATAAAGAAGCTAAAGGCTCTCTCCGTATTTTGAAGTCTTTATTATCTGATGAAATGAACCCATACCTCACATATTCAAATGGTAATGTTTCAACAAGGGATAGAAGGACGGGTGACTTAGAGAGTTATCAGAAGCGAGTTGATACGTTCTTGCGTTTGTCTGCAACCAAGGTCATTGGTTTGGAAGATATGGATGCGGAGGATGAGGGTATTGCTCCAGAACAGTATGAGACACAACGTTTAACAACGGGCTGCAATGTTCTTCTTTATGGCGTTCCTGGCTCTGGCAAAAGCTGGACGATTGAACACGAATACTGCAAGAAGGACAGTAAGGTGGAACGTTTAGTGTTTCACCCAGATTATACTTATTCAGATTTTATAGGTCAGATTCTACCGAATGTAGCAGAAGATGGACAGGTAAGTTATAAATTTACCGCTGGTCCATTTACAAATATTCTCCGCGATGCTTATATGCATCCTGGAGACGAATATATTCTTATTATTGAAGAAATCAATCGTGGCAATGCACCTGCAATTTTTGGAGAAGTGTTCCAGCTACTTGACCGTAAGGTGGAGATTAGCGAGACTGACGATGATGGCTTCCCTATTGGTACAAGCGAATATGGTATTACAAATGCCAATATTGCTCGAATTGTATACGGTGACCCTACGAGAAAAGTACGAATTCCATCTAACTTGTCAATCATTGGTACTATGAATACCTCTGACCAGAATGTATTTACATTAGATACCGCTTTCCAAAGAAGATGGGATATGCGTCTGATAGAAAACAACTTTGATAATGTTGACCCAGAATTGGCAAATGCTGAAATTCTTGATACCACTATTACGTGGAAAAATTTCTGTACAGCTATCAATGGAATTGTTGTAGGTAACAGTGCGAGAATGACTTCTTCTGAGGATAAGCGACTTGGAGCATACTTCGTTCATTTGCGAGATCTGAAAAAAGATGAGCGAATGGGCAATTTGTCTGATGGTGAATACGATGGACTGCGTAAAAAGGAGTCAGCAGGTACTTTAAAAGATACAGAGAAGACTCGCCTTGCTGAAATCCGTGAAGCAATGAAGCAGTACCGCAAATTTCCAGAGAAAGTTATCAAGTACCTGTGGGATGATGCCTTCAAATTCAATCGTGAAGTTGTATTTGAAAGTACAGAATATCAGAGCTTAGAGCAGGTTATCCGTGCATTTATGTATGCCCAAGGTATTGACCGATTTAAGATGTTCAAGGAAAATGTAGTCAGTGATTTCCGAGACTCTGAACAGTAAAGGCGGTGATTTGGTATGGATTTGGACTCAGCATTAAAATCTGTTATGGAGTTCGATTTGACAGACCACTGTCATGTAAATTCAAATGAAGATGGTGACAGGTTTGTAGGCATTAAAGCGGATTCTGACAATGCGATGGTCTATTTCCCTATTGGATATCAACTGCCGGAAACTGATGCTGAAATTAGAACAGACATAAAGCACTTAATACAGGTGCTTTCGGAATTCACAACAAAAGATGACCGCCTGCTGGCATTGAATAGATTTGCTGCCCCACAAAGCGTGGATTTTCCAATTAATGCTTTCAAGAGCGTAATAGAATATTTCTTTTCAATTGGCGGAAAGTATTATGTGGAAACGGATCCAACCTATAAAACGGCAGCAACGGGAAATCAGGATTGGCCAAGAACGGTGCGGAATCAAATGCCACTTGTACAGTCGAAAAACGGAGTGAGTTCATTCATTTACACAAATTTTGTGGTTCGTTCCGTTACCCCAAACGACACGAAGCTTATCACGCAAGTAAACCGATACTGTGTTTATGAAGCCTTCAAGCGACTGGGATGGCTATATGTTCCCTATACAATAGAAGAACCAGGACCACACCCGGATGTCAAAACATCAATTGCGATTGTTCAAAGCAGGCTGGCTGGAACGAATGATGATAAAAAAAGAGCATTGTTCCAGGGCATGAAAGATATGCTCGAATTTATGGACGAAAAAACTTCGGACAAGCAGTTTTATTTTGGAACAGATGATTTTGACCATGTATGGGAAAAGTTGATAGACAGAGCGTTTGGTGAAAGGGATAAGGACAGATATTTTCCTCGTACCAGATGGCTTTTAGATAAAGGAAAATATAAAGAGAAACGCCCTTTGATGCCAGATACGATTATGATTTACAACGGCAAATATTATGTGCTTGATGCTAAGTGCTACAAGTATGGTTGGACTGGTATTCCAGATCATTTGCCAAACGGATCCTCCATCAATAAGCAAATTACCTATGGAGAGTATTTGGAGCAGCATATGGGAGTGGATAACGATTCCTTATTCAATGCGTTTATTATGCCGTACAACATGG
>ULUT01033728.1_pt1 | contig 10637 bp, 9 predicted proteins | sample 1958691 | NCBI WGS metagenome assembly ULUT01 (sample SAMEA4835766, study PRJEB28245) | human gut metagenome | biome: gut microbiome; material: fecal sample | place: Denmark | collected 2008 | reverse complement strand
AGTAGAGAATCTCCGTCGTTCACGGCGGAGAGAACGTCAACATGCCTACCACTGCAACCGTCCCCTTGCGTACCAACTCTGCGGTTAAACCTGCGTCCCTCCGTGAAAAACACATCGCTTCCGCCGTCCGCGGCAGAGGCAAACCGGGAAAGCGAAAAGGCACGGCGCGAAACCGAAGCACTCCTTAGCCCCCCGAAAGCCAAGCGTTATTCACGTGGCGAATTTGTCGCATGGATCGATGAAGCATGACCCTGATGTATTCCTCCGCCCTTCTTTCTACACGTCATGACATGTGACAAAAACAAAACACGGTCACGAACACTCCGGTCTGCCGTTGCCACGGCGCTCAGCGAACAAAGCACCGGCAGCAGCGTCGCGATCAGTTTGCGGGGCGACATAGTTTTATCCTTTGATTTCAAGTGTCAGATTTCTTTCTTCCGACACCCGGCATTGTCTTTCTTACCCGGTACTCGAGTGCCATGACGAACGTCAAAACCCGACTTCAACGGGTACTCGAGTGACTTGCTTTCCGTCAAACGGCGCCAACTTTCTCCGGGAAAAGTCACGCGTTCGTCTTTTTGACTCCCTTTTGACTTTTCCCAAAGTACCCGGGCACCCCGCTTGAAAGAATCTCCCGCATATCATCCGCCGCCCGATAAAAAGGACGGCTTCAATTCAAGGAGTTCACCATGGATACGTCCCGTCGTTCCTTCTTAGCCGGTGCTGCGGCATCGGGCTTCGCCGGTTTCCTTCCCTCGGCTTTTGCCACCCCCACCCCCGGTCTTCGTAAGCTTCCCGCCAAGTGGGATCTCACGACGGACGTGGTCGTCGCGGGTTCCGGTATCGCCGGTATGTGCGCTGCAACCGCAGCGGTGGATAACGGCGCCAAAGTGATCGTGTTTGAAAAGGGTAAGAACTACGGCGGCGCTGCGGTCATCAACGGCGGCATCATGGCCCTGCAGGGCGGCACGAAGTGGCAGCGCGAACACAACGTGGAAGATACGCCGGAACGCCTCTACAACCACTTGACCGATCCCAAGAACCCTGAATACAAGAAGAACAACCCCGCGCTCGTCAAAAAGTACTCGGAATACTGCGGCCCCACGCAGGAATGGCTCGAAGCCCACAGCGTGAAGTTTCTGCCGACAGCTACCGCCCCGGGGAAGTACGACAGCCAGCACCATGAGTTTTATCCTCACGTCTACACGGACGATCCGGGCGACGGCAACCGTAAGCCCCAGCCTTCCGGCGGCTTCATGGGCGGCCGCGGCGTGATGATGCCGTTGAAGGCCTACTGCGAACAAAAGGGCGTCAAGATTCTCACGGAACACAAAGTCACCGACGTTTATAAGAACGCCGCCGGTCGCGTCATCGGCGTCCGCGTCGAAACCGGTAAAAAGGTGCTCAACGTGAAGGCGCGACAGGGCGTGGTTCTCGCGGGTGGGAACTTTAAGTCCAACGTCGCCATGCGCCGCTACATCGATCCGCGCTTTGCGAATCCCAACATCCCTGCCACGGGCTTCCCGCACTACGAAGACGACGGTTCCGCGATGATCGCGGGGCTCAAAGCGGGCGCCATGTTCGAAGCCGGCCGCGGTGAAGACACGCCCTACATGCGCCGCATGTTCGGTACCTCCACCTACGGCTTCCCCAAGGGGTCCACGTACGGCCATCCCGGTATCGGCGTCAAAGGCAAGCGCTGGGGCGACGTGATCTTCACGAACAAAAACGGCAAGCGTTTTGTGAAGGAAGAAGACAAGAAGGACTTGGGCGGCTTTACGTTCTACGACATTGCGCTGACGCAGCCCGACCTCATGATCTGGACGGTGTTTGACGCCACAGCCGCGAAGAAAAACCACTGGTCGATCGCCAAAGACGTCTGCGAACCGGGCTACGCCTTTAAGGCCGACACCCTCGAAGAACTCGCGAAGGTGACGAATCAGCCCGAACTTCCCGCCCAGGTCGCACGCTACAACGGTTTCGTGGATGCCGGCAAGGACGAGGAATTTGATAAGTCCGCCGACCTTCTCAAGACAAAGATCAGCGAAGGGCCCTTCTATGCCGTGCGTCTTGTGGTGTTCCTGCACAATTGCGCAGGCGGCCTCTCCATCAACGACAACGCGCAGGTTCTCGACATTACCGGCAACCCCATCGAAGGTCTTTATGCCGCGGGCGAAAACTGCGGCGGCCTTTACGTCGGCAACGGCATGCCCCGCGGCATCATTCCGGGCCGTTGGGCCGGTGAACACGCTTCGAAAATGAAGCGCACTTAACCCATTACTTCATCTCTCCTCACTTCGGCGGGGCGAAGGCGAAAATCCGTTTTCCCCTCGGCCCCGCCCTTTTTTAACTCTGAGACCCCATGAAATCCCTTCTTCTTGCGGCCCTTACGGCTGCCGTCTTGGTGCTCCCCGCCGAAGCCGCCCAGATGACCAAAGAACAGTGCCTCGGCTGCCACGGCCCCTTTGAAAGCCTGCGCGCCAAAAACATTCAGGCGGAAGCCGATCCCGCCTCCGTGAATCCCCACGTCTACATTCCACACACCGACAAAGGCGGCATGGACAAAATCTGGGAATGCACGATGTGCCACACGCCGCATGCGATGCCACCAAAAAAAGCTCCGAACCGCGAACCCGCCAACGTCGAAGCCTGCTACCAGTGCCATCATCAGTACAATTTCAAGCGTTGCGACGAATGCCACGGCGGCAATAAATAAGGATCGGTTTTATGTCAGGAACACCGGACGAACGCGCGCTCATCCGCCTCGTGGACGATGACGAAGACTTTTTGGAAGGGCTCGCCTTCGTTCTGGAAGCCAAAGGCTGGGAAACCGCGGGCTACTTAAGCCCCCGCGACTTTCTCACGAGCGACCGTCCGAGTGTTCCCGGCTGCCTCATTCTCGACATTCGCATGCCGGAAATGTCCGGGATCGAACTGCAGCGCGAAATGAAGGCGCGAGGCATCGATCTCCCCATCATCATTCTCACGGGGCACGCCGACGTAGAGTCGGCCGTCAAGACGCTCAAAATGGGCGCGGCGGACTTTTTGCAGAAACCCGCCGACACCGAAGATCTCTTTGAGAGCGTGGAAAACGCCGTACGGTTAAGTTTCGCGAAGTGTCAGGGCGGCCTCACGCTTGAGACGCTTCGAGAAACACTCGCCACCTTCTCCGCCCGCGAAAAAGACGTAACGCGTCTCCTAAAAGAAGGGCTCGTCAACAGCGCGATCGCCGAACGCTTGGGGCTCACCGCCAAGACCGTCAGAAATTACCGCAACACGGTGTACGGAAAACTTCGGGTACACAACACCGACGAACTTCTCACGGTGCTTTCTCAGATATCGCCCGCGGCGCTCGCCGATCCTCTCGGAAAGTGACCTATGCGCCGTCTGCTTCTTTCGATTACCGCCCTTTTCTGCAGCCTGACGGCGTCCGCCGCAGAGCCTCCTGAAGCCGATGCCGTTTCCACCGCCTCCGCCCACCTATACCCCGATCGGCCGTTTCGCATCGGCCTCATTGAACTCTCGGACATTCACCGACTGGAGTGGCTCAAAACCCGAACGGTCGATCGTCTGAAAAAAGCCTTTGCCCCCTATCGGATCGAGATTCTGCAGATGTCGAGTCGGGCGCTTGAAGCTGCCATCGAAGAGGAGGCCGTCGACGCGTTCATCGCGAGTTCCGGGTTCTACTGGCGCATGGTGCCTTACGGCGCGCGCGACGTCGCCACGATGATTTCCGCCGACCGCCCCGATCCCAACCACACGAGCGCCATCACCTTCATCACGCGGCGCGACAATTCGACGCTTAATTCCCTCGCCGACCTTCAGGGAACGGTTTTGTCCGCGAGCTACCCCACGGCCTTCATGGGATACCGCATCGGACTCGCGGAAATCGCTGCGGCAGGGTACGACCCGGACACTTTTTTCCGTGACGTGAAATTTACGACGACACCGGAAATTAATGCCATTGCCGACAAAGTCATCACGGGCGAAGCGGACGCCGCATTCGTGCAGTCCTGCTGGCTCGAAAATCAGCCTGCCGACGTCCGCAAACAATTCCGCGTCATTCACGCCCGCCAGGACGTCGGCTTCCCCTGTCTTCACTCCACGGACACCTACCCCAACATCACGGCGGCCGTCTTAAAGAGTGCGGCACCGGGCGCAGCGCGCGAAATCGCCCGTGTGCTCCTCACGATGCCTCCTGACGAAAACGGCGAACGTTGGGGGCTCGCGACGAACTTTCAGTCGGTGGATCGCGTCTATAAACTCTTGAAACTCGAGCACTACGCCTACCTCCGAGAACCGAGCGTCAAACGCTGGATTGAGGCGCACAAACCATGGATCGCGGCCGGTGTTTTCTGTCTCGTGCTACTCATTCTCCACAGCTTCGTGGTGTCGTTTCTCGTGCGCATCAAAACCCGGGAACTCACCCAAGCCACCGAAGAAAAAGAAGCCGTACAGCGCCGTCTTTCCGCTCTTCGAAGCCGCATGGAAAACGTACGCAAGGCGAACATCGTGAGTCAGCTCTCCAACATGATCGCACACGAACTCGCGCAGCCCGTGGGTGCCGCCCGTTCATTCTGCGACGGACTCAAACTCTTGACGGAAACCCAACACCTGACGCCAGACAAACTCGCTCGAAGCCTAAAAGGTCTTGACCGAGGGCTCACCCGCATTCAGAAAATTGTCGAGAAAGTACGAAGCTACAGCAAAGGCAACGTCACGCGCGACGCTTCATTGGGGCTGTACGACGTCATTAAAACCGCCAAAGACAGTCTTTCGCAACTTCTTACGGATCACATTGCGATCGAACTTAACGTCGACCGTTCCATCCAAATTCAGGGGGATCAACTTGAAATCGAGCTGCTCTTCAATAACCTCTTATCCAACGCCGCAGCCGCCGCCAAAAAGGCACCGACCCCCAGCGTTTTCGTTACGGCCACCGTCAAGGACGACAAAGTGACGGTAGTGATTGAGAACAACGGGACGGTACTTTCAGACGAAGACCTGCAACAGCTGTCGGTTCCCTTCGTCTCCGCCACGGGGCCGGGGCACGGACTGGGCGTTCCGATCTCGCTGTCGCTTGCGGAAGCTAACGGTGGTCATTTATCCTTTACTCGCCGCGCTGAAGGCGGTTTATCGGCAGTAGTTACGCTGAGAAAAGCGTAGCGGCGCATTGCCCGTTCTTTCCCGTTCGCAGCCGCGTCACTCACCGCTGCATCGGACGCTACCGTCTCCGAAAATTCACTTTTTCGGAGACACTTCATTCCAGAACTGTTCGGTTGTTCTTTTATGCCACAACATGCGTCTTGAAATAGTCCGCCAACCAAGGCGCAACCTGAAGAGCTTTTTTCTTGGTTACTTCCGAAAAATAACGACGGGAAAATTCGGCAATCTCTCCTTGCAGTTCCCTGAATTCCCCTTTGCGGCAGGCTAAATAAATTGTGCGTTCCAAAATCGGTTCCGGCATGGGGAAAAGCGCGATATCCCGCATGAGCGTGGGATGTTTTTCAATGACAACCGGCCGAATCAGACTCCAACCAACACCACGACAGATTAACGCCAGCCGCAGTCCTGATTCGTTGACCTCCACCTTATCCGGCAAAGTCAGGAAAAGGGAGGTAAAGAGCGACTGGGTAATCTCATTATTGCCGGTACCCAAATTACTGCTGATGAAAGGAAGCCCGCAGAACCGAAGTCGATTCCAAGACCATTCAGTCTTGGAGTGCGCAAAAGACTTCGGCATCGCCAACACTGACGGCTCGTGATACAGCACCGTCTTCTTAAAAAGCCTGGTATCAATACGGGGAGAACAACCAATGACGAAATCCAATTTGTCATCCGTCATCATGTTGAGCAAGAACTCCGTAGAGGCCGCAGCCGTCATCTGAATTCGATGAGAGGTCTTGACAAAGTGTTCAACCAAGGCCGGCCCCAATCCGACGGAAAGGCTTTCCACAATTCCCAAACGGAAATTGGACAATTGCCCATTTTCATTCTTGAGACGCACCACACTTTGTCGAAGGTGTTGATAAATAAATTCCAGCTGTTTCACCAATTCACGTCCGGCAGCTGTAGGACGTGCCGGACGCGTCGTACGATCCAACAACTCGACGCCGAGCTCCTTTTCCAAACTCTGAATGTGGTACGTCACGGTGGACTGTCCGATACCAAGCTTCATTGCCGCCGCCGAAACAGAACCCACCAGCACCGTTTCGAAAAATATTCGCATATGCTCCTCATTGGGAAGCTGAAGAATCTCATTCACCGTCGGCATAACACATCCCTTTTTTATCGAACTTATCGATATTACAGGAATGATGCCATCAATAATTAATCACACAAGAAAGTACTACTTTCTACACTCATCCCCGAATCGAAAATTGGCTCTTCACAAGCCGTAGCCATCGTTCCACCAAGAGGTTCTGCACTATGAGAAAAGAACATGATGCTTTAGGGGAAATGGACGTTCCCGATGAGGTTTATTACGGTATTCAAACCTGCCGTGTCGCCGACAACTACAACATTTCGGATCACACCTACGGCGAATACCCGGAAATCATTACCGCCATGGCCGAGGTAAAAAAAGCTTGCGCCATCACCAACGCTCAGATTGGGGCTCTGGCCAAAGATAAAAGCGTCGCCATCGTGCAAGCCTGTGATGAAATGATTGCCGGCAAGTTCACTGATCAGTTTCCGGTTAATGTATGGCGCAGTCAGGGTACCGGGGTGAACATGAATGTCAATGAAATTCTGGCGAATCGCGCTAATGAAATTCTCACCGGCAACCGAGGTTATGACGCCGTTCACCCAAATTCTCACGTCAACATGTGTCAGTCCTCAAACGATGTGTTTCCGACGTGCGAAGCCATCGTGCTCTACCGCAAAACAGCCGAAGTCGTTCAAGCAGCGCATGACTTTGAAAAAGTACTGGCAGCAAAAGCCTCTGCCTTCAAAGATACCGTACGTCTGGGACGAACCGGAATGCAGGATGCCGTCCCTATGACTTGGGGGCAGATTTTCGGCGGTTGGCACTCTATGATGCAGCGCAATCGTCAGGCCCTCGACAATTACCGTCACGTTTTCCAAAGTACGGTTCTCGGAGCCACCATTCTCGGTACCGGCATGGGACAACAACCGGGATACCTCGAACATATCTATGAAAACCTTTCTAAGGTTGTTGGCTTCGAACTGCATTGGGCTGAAATGGACGGTGAAGTCATTGCTGACAGCGCCATCTTTGACGGCATGAGAAACACCGACCATCAATTCATGTTAATGGCTCACCTGAAAGCCCTAATGGCCGGCGCTTCTCGCATTGCGAATGATTTAATCCTCTTCGGCTCCGGCCCCCGTAGCGGTCTGCGTGAACTTCGTTTGCCGGCGCTCAAAACCTGCACGCAAGTCTATGAAGGAGAAGATGCTCCCTATGTTGCAGAAGCTATGCTGGATGTTCTGCATCAAATTACAGCCGCTGAGCAAATGGCTTTTTATTCAGCCAATGAAGGTCAGCAGGATCACGGCTCTCTTAATTCCGGCGGCATCACCGGTGTCGTTGATTCTCTGACCCTGGCCAAAGGGGCTTTGGAGAAGTTCACACCCTTTGTGAGCGCTGTGGAAGTCAACTCTGATGTATGCCTCAAGAATGCAGCACTTTCCACATCGCTTTCCACGATGGTCAGTGCCCTTTTTGGCTATCCCATCGGGGTCAAATGCGCAAAACTCGCTTTGGCTGAAGGAATTTCCTGCAAAGAAGCCGCGTTAAGAGAAAACTTACTGCCCCCTGAAGTGGCTGAAGAACTCTTTGACGTACGAAAACTCACAGATCGCAAAGCCACCGTCGCAATGTTCAAGAAATACGGCAAGCTTCGTAAGATTTCTTAGGGAGAAGACACCATGGAAGACAAGACAATGAACGACACGGAGCGCTTCAGTGCAGCCCTTTCTATGGGGCACCTCACTATTCACGATTATCCGGAATTGGTTATTGCCATGGCAGATGTTAAAGCAGCCTGTGCCGAAGCCAATGAAGAACTGAACCTCATTTCTAAGGAACAGGCTGATGCCATTATTCGGGCAACGAACGATATGGCTACGGATTTGACCCATATCCCAGCCATATCGATGTCAAGAATTCTCGGCGTACCGCTCAATGCTTTAGTAAACGACTTCTTAGCTGAAAAATCCGGGATTGATGTAGCTATTCTCAACCTGAATCAAGAAGCACCCGCTGTTACAACGGCCGTGCGATCTCTTTGTGTTACCCGACTCTTTATTCAACTGACGGAAAGGGTGCGAATTTTTGCCGCCGACCTGGAAAAGAAAGCGATCGAATTCCGAGATGTCGTTACTGTCGGTCGCGTTGGTATGCGTGACAGCGTACCGATTTCCATCGGCGCTCAGTTTCACGCATGGTCAGCTGGCGTTCGTCGTAATGTTGAAAGACTGGAAACTGAAACCGCTCATTGGCGAACCGTCAGTTTGGGCGCCGGTCAGCTCGGGACTGGTGCAGGCATTGCCCCTGAGTTTGGTTACCTTGCAACTAAGAAGCTGGCAGAGCGAACGCACCTTTCTCTGCAGGAGGCCGAAGAACAGATGGACTGCATTTCCGCTCATGATGCCCTTCTTCTGGCTCATGCTCATATCCAAAGTCTTGCTGCCGTTATCTGGCGCTGTACGAAAGATCTTTGCCTGATGTGCTCCGGACCTCGTTGCGGCCTGGGTGAAATTACGTTTCCGGCAGTTGCTCCCGGCTCCTCCATCATGCCGGGAAAGATCAACCCGACAGTTGGGCAAATGGTGAAGCACGTCTGTGATCAAATCAATTCAAACCAGACCGCCATGATGGGCGCTGTCAATACCGGGTGGTTGGGGAACGGCTCGGTCTCGACTCTACCGCTCAAAATGGTGATCGACGACGCCAAGCTTCTAACCAATACGATGGAGCTCTTCAATCGAAAGGTTTTGATCGGCATTACTGCACATCCAGAGCATTCAGCCCACTTTGCAGAACAATCCTTATCCTTGGCACGCGTCCTAATTCCAAAATTTGGGATTAAGGCAGCCCAACAAGTAGCACTTTGGGCTCAAGTAAACAACACATCCGTCAAAGATGCCGCTGTTGAATTAAAAGTACTTTCAAAAGATAAAGCCGACAGAATCTTTAACTTGGTGAACCTAATCAGGTGTTAAATATCAGTTACAGAGGCTTCTTCGAAGTCTGATGGGCGCAAACCCACGACCGAAGTTACGGGTTTGCGCCGACCTTTCTATTAAAAGTTGGCCGCACTATCCACAGTCTTTCCAGCCACGGGCCTTTCTCCCCCCAGCTTCGCCTTAAACTACGTCACCACACGGTCGATCACGGGCTGCTGGAACCACGGATCGTCCCCATGGTGAGCGCCTTCAACAAGCACGTACGACACGTCGGTCTTTTTCGCCTTCAGGGCATCATAAAAGTGCTTGCTCTGCAGCGGGCTTACGAGCGTGTCTGCCGAACCGTGCATAAGGAGAACGGGCGGTTCCGTCCCATCCACGTGCCCCAGCGGCGACGCCGCCATCGCCTTCGCCTTATCCGCCGTAATCGGGGCACCGGCGAAGTTTCCGAATGCCGCGCCGTTCACTAGAAGCGCTTCCGTCACCGCGGGCGACGAATGCACCTTGTCCTGGTTTAAGCCTTCACCGATCGTCGTCAGATCGCTGATGCCGTAAAAAGACACCGCCGCCGCGATATCGGATGAAACGTTCAGCCAATCCCCGGTGTCCCAGCCTTTTTCGCCGTTCGTAGCCGCCATCATTTCGGCAACGTAACCGCCCGCACTGTCTCCGAGCACACCGATGCGGTCGGGATCAATTCCGTATTCCGCCGCATGTGCCTTCAGGTAGCGCACGGCACCTTTCGCGTATTCGATCAGTGCGGGGAACTTCGTCGGTACCACGCGGTACTGCACGGCCGCCACTACAAACCCAGCTTTTGCGAGCGCCATGCGCATCTCGATGAATTTCTCGTGATCCGCCGAAGAGAATCCGCCGCCCGGAAAATACACGACCGCAGGCTTCAAACCGTTCGTGCGAGGCTGCAGCACCGTCATCAGAAGTTGATCCACGCGGCGTGCGGACTTAATCTGCCGATACACCACGCCGCTCACCACATCAATGCGCCCATCCGTCACCGGCACGGAAATCACGTCGGCGCCTGCCGTATACCCCATCAGATCCGTTTTCGGCGCCGCTGCCTCAGCGCCGAACGTCAAGGCTATAGCTGCCGCCAAGACCGCCGTCTTCCATTGGTTCGTCATCAGTATCTCCCTTTAATTCGCACCGCACTCCGGTGCCGTCATTCTTTTTATTTTGACAACGAACGCCTTCTGCCGCTACCCGCTTCGGGAGAGGTTGGAATCGGCGTTTTCCCGCACGACAAAATCCTCAACTGCTGACTCTGCGCAGCCGGTATAGTCTGAATCGCCCCAGAAGGATGCAACACCATGACCGACAACAAATCCCCTCAGGCGCGGCACCGCAATATGGCGGCCGTCCGCTCCGAACACACCCGTCCGGAAATTCTCGTCCGCCGCACGCTTTTTTCGCTCGGCTTTCGTTTCCGGCTCTACCGAAAAGATCTGCCGGGTTGTCCTGACATC
>ULUT01068508.1_pt1 | contig 10734 bp, 8 predicted proteins | sample 1958691 | NCBI WGS metagenome assembly ULUT01 (sample SAMEA4835766, study PRJEB28245) | human gut metagenome | biome: gut microbiome; material: fecal sample | place: Denmark | collected 2008 | reverse complement strand
TGCCTGCAGCGCGATGCCGTCTGCATACTGTGCCGTCCGTTCTTCTATGTCCGGTTGTTGCAGCGTGAACCAGCCCTGCACCCGCTGCCCTGCCGCACAGGCGGGCAGTTCTGCACAGGCTATGCGGAAGCCCGCACGTCTGCCGTTCACGCTTTCCACCCACAGGGTCGCGTCCACTGTGTCCGAAAAATAGCTGCTGTCCGCGCGCTCCACCTCGGCGGTCAGCAGCACGGTGCGCCCGGCGTAATTTGCCCGGGCACGCTCCAGCCGGGCGTTTGTAGTGTACACCGCGCAAAGCCCTGCCAGTGCACCCAACAGCAGGCAGACCGCCAGCTTGCGGCTGCCATCCGGGATGCAGAGCAGCAGCAAAAAGGCAACAAAAAATGCCGCAAACGGCATAAAAAGCTCCGTTTGCGGCAAAAAAGTCCACAGGAAACTAAGGCCCATCATTCCGGCGCAGAACGCGCAGAGCGGGCGGCGCATCCCGGCTTAGTGGAAGAACAGGGGCAGCGGCTCAAGGAAGATGATATCCTTGCGCTCGGAAGCATCGCCCTCGGCCAGAACAGCGGCCTGACCCACGATAGTGCACTGGGTCTTTTCAGCCAGCGCGTCCAGCGCCTTCAGAGAGCCGCCGGTGGAGATGACATCGTCCACCACCAGCACCCGCTTACCGTTCATCTTTTCCAGCTCTTTGCGGTCGATGACCAGCTTCTGCTTACCGGCAGTGGTAATGGACTGATCTTCCACCACCACGGGATCCGGCATATACAGCTTGACACCCTTACGGGCGCAGATATAGGGCTTGCCGCTCTGGCGGCTCATCTCGTGTGCCAGCGGGATGCCCTTGGCCTCGGCGGTGAGCAGGATATCAAAATCCGGGCACTTCTTCAGCAGCTCCGCAGCGGCGGCCACGGTCAGCTCGGCATCACCCAGCATGATGAAAGCGGCAATGTCCATGTGGTCGTTCACCTTGCAGATGGTCAGCTCACGGGTCAGGCCTGCAACGTGCAGGGTATAAGTTTCAGCCATAATCAAAATCTCCCTTTCGTATTGGAATCAGACAGGCAGTTTTTCGCCGCCCAGAACATGGAAATGCAGATGCTTCACGGTCTGGCCTGCGTCCTCGCCCACATTGGAGATGATGCGGTAGCCGTTTTCCAGCCCCTGCTCCTTGGCCAGCTTTGCGATGACGGCAAAGATGTGACCCAGCAGAGCGGCATCCTCCTCGGTCAGCGCAGCGGCAGAGGAGATGTGCTTGCGGGGGACCACAAGGAAATGCACCTTTGCCTGCGGGTTGATGTCGTAGAATGCCACCACCTGGTCATCCTCGTACAACTTTTTAGAGGGGATCTTGCCCTCTGCGATCATGCAAAACAGACAATCTTCCATGGGGAACACTCCTTCCTGCTTCTACAAAAGCCCGCCGCCCCGGCGCGCATCCGGCACCGGGGGCACGGGACATAGATTCTTTTTAGCCCAGAGCCTTCTTGACGATGGCGCTCACAGCAGCCAGTGCTTCATCGATCTTGGTCTCGTCCTTCAGACCTGCCATTGCAAAGTCCGGCTTGCCGCCGCCCTTGCCGCCGGCGATAGCGGACAGCTCCTTGACCAGCACACCGGCCTTGAGGCCCTTTTCCTGTGCCAGCTTATTCACGGTAACAGCCATGGTGATCTTATCCTCGGCCTTGCCCACCAGAACAGCCACCACGGGGTTTACGGCCTTGTCGCGGATGCTGTCGCACATACCGCGCAGGGTGTCGCCGGTGGTACCGGTAAAGTATGCAGAAGCGATCTTCACGCCGTCTGCTTCCTCGGCATTGTCGAACAGGCTGTCCACCTTGGAAGCGGCGATCTTTGCCTTCATCTCCTCCAGCTCGCGGCTCATGGCCTTGTTCTCGGCCATCACAGCCTCGGCACGGGCGGGCAGAGAAGCCACGTTGTTGGCCTTGAGGGTGTTCGCCACATCATGCAGCATAGCTTCCTGCAGGTTTGCACGGATCAGCAGGTTGCGGCCGGTGACAGCCTCGATACGGCGGATGCCGGCAGCCACCGAGGACTCGCTGACGATCTTGAAGCCGCCGATCTGGGCGGTGTTCTTGACATGGGTGCCGCCGCAGAACTCGGTAGACCAGCCCTCGATGTCCACCACGCGGACCACCTTACCGTACTTTTCGCCAAACAGAGCCATTGCGCCCAGCTTCTTGGCTTCCTCCACCGGCATCTCCTGCACGGTGACGTTCATGGAGTCGAAGATCTTATCATTGACGATCTTCTGCACCCGTGCCAGTTCCTCGGGGGTCACGGCGCTGAAGTGGGTAAAGTCGAAGTGGGTGATGGAGGCATCCTGATAGGAACCAGCCTGATGCACATGGTCGCCCAGCACCTCACGCAGGGCAGCCTGCAGCAGGTGGGTAGCGGTGTGGTTGCGGGCAATGGCCATGCGGTAGCCCTTGTCCACCTGTGCGGTCAGCACATCGCCCACCTTCACAATGCCGCTTTCCAGCACGCAGGTGTGGACGTAGTAGCCCTTGGGGGTCTTTTTCACGTCCAGCACACGCAGGCTGCACTCGGTGCCGTTCAGCACGCCGTGGTCGGCAGCCTGACCGCCCATCTCAGCGTAGAAGGGGGTCTTATCCAGCACCACCAGCACGCCGTCCTTTGCTTCCTCGTCGGTGGCAATGGCATCGGTCAGGGTCTCTTCATCGCTCAGCGCCACAACGGTGCCCTTGTCGGTCAGGGTGTCGTAGCCGGTAAAGACGGTGGGCTCAGCTTCCAGTGCGCCGAACAGATCCTCGCTCCAGCCGGAGATGTTCTTCTTCAGACGCTCGGCGCGGGCGCGCTCCTTCTGCTTCTTCATCTCTGCATGGAAGCCGTCCTCGTCGATCTCCAGACCCTGCTCGGCGGCGATCTCCTTGGTCAGATCCAGCGGGAAGCCGAAGGTATCGTTCAGCTTGAAGGCGTCCATGCCGCTCAGCAGCTTCTGGTGTGCCTTCTCCAGACGGTCGATCATGTTATTCAGGATGTTCATGCCGGCATCGATGGTGCGGGCAAAGTTTGCTTCCTCGGTGCCGATGACCTTCTTGATATAGGCGTCATGCTCGCGCAGCTCGGGGTAAGCGGACTCGCTGGACTGGATAACGGTCTCCACCAGATCCACGAGGAAGGGGTGGTCGATGCCCAGCATCCGGCCATGGCGGGCGGCACGGCGCAGCAGACGGCGCAGCACATAGCCGCGGCCCTCATTGGAGGGCAGGATGCCGTCAGACACCATAAAGGTGCAGCTGCGGATATGGTCGGTGATGACGCGGATGGAGATATCGGTCTTGGGGTCCTGCATATAGGTCTTGCCTGCAATGTGCTCCACATGATGCAGCACGCTCTGCACGGTATCCACCTCGAACAGGTTGCCCACGTTCTGCATCACGCAGGCCAGACGCTCCAAGCCCATACCGGTATCAATGTTGGGGCGTGCCAGACGCTCGTAGTGGCCCTTGCCGTCGGCGTCGAACTGGCTGAACACGAGGTTCCAGATCTCCATATAGCGGTCGCAGTCGCAGCCCACGCCGCAGGTCGGCTTGCCGCAGCCGTACTCGGGGCCGCGGTCAAAATAGATCTCGGAGCAGGGGCCGCACGGGCCGGAGCCGTGCTCCCAGAAGTTGTCCTCCTTGCCCAGACGCACCATGTGGTCCGGGGCAATGCCGACCTTCTTGGTCCAGATATCGTAGGCCTCGTCGTCCTCCTCATAGACAGAGATGTGCAGACGATCCTTGGGGATGGCCATCCACTCATCGCTGGTCAGGAACTCCCATGCCCAAGGGATGACCTCGTCCTTGAAGTAATCCTGGAAGGAGAAGTTGCCCAGCATCTCAAAGAAGGTGCCGTGGCGGGCAGTGATGCCCACGCGCTCGATATCCGGGGTGCGGATGCACTTCTGGCAGGTGGTCACGCGATGACGGGGCGGCTCCTCCTGTGCCAGAAACCACTTCTTCATGGGAGCCATGCCGCTGTTGATCAGCAGCAGGCTGGGGTCGTTCTTGGGTACCAGGGGGAAGCTGTCCAGACGCAGATGACCCTTGCTTTCAAAGAAGCTCAGGTACTTTTCGCGCAGTTCATTCAAACCGGTCCATTGCATAGATCTTTCTCTCCTCAATCGTCTTTGGCGCTTACGCGCCGTTTTTATGCTGTTATGGCAGAGGGGCGGCACGGAGAAAAAACAAAAAACAGCCCTCATCCCAAAAGGGACGAAGGCTGCTTGTGCATCAAACTCCGTGGTACCACCCAAATTGCAAAGGATCACTTGTCCCCTGCCGCTTTCGGCGCATTAACGCTGCGCAGCGTCCGGTTTGTGTTCACCGGAAGCTCCGGGGTGGCGCGAAATGATCCCAACCGGAGCACCTTACAGCCGCGGGCGCTCTCTCTGGACGGTGGTGTGTGCATTTCTGACCCCATCATTGCCATCTGTCATAATTTTACATTCCGCAAGGTAGGCATAGTGCCCCTTTGCGTACAGCTAAATTATAGCATACGCAAAACGTTTGTCAACGGTTTTGAGCAAAATTTACGGCACCCAGATGCGGCGCACCTCCAGCACCTTGCCGCCCTGCACCACCAGCGTGGTATTATAGGTGGTCCAGTTACCGGAATCTGCATTGATCGCTGCTGCCACCGCATCCGCGCCCGTAGTCTCCACGGCTTCGGCCTGCGGGTCGGCAGAACTGTCCTTCAGCACTACATCCTCTGCCAGCGGCATCGTCTTTTCTCCCATCTCGTAATAGAGCGGGTAATCGTCAAAGGTCATCGTCCGGTAGGTGTCATCATCCTCCAGCTTCAAGTCCAGCCCGCCGGGCTGCTCCATGCCGCCGTTGATGCTTACAAAATGGTATTCGTCATTTTTTTCGATGCTCGTCACCGCATTGTTCACGACCTGATTCCATGCCGCACCCTCTTCGTGGAAGGTGATCTTGTCGCCAACGGCAAGGTTTTCAACATCTTCTTTTTTATAAAGGTCATAGCTGAAGATTTTTGCAGTCAGGTTGCCGCCCTGCACACCGGAGGTGATCTCCGCCGGAATAAAGGTGACCGTGTCCTCCCTGTCGAGGTCATCCAGTGTCCATGTCAGCAGATTGATCGGTTCCGTAACGCCTTCTTCTGCCACATGGGACGAGGCCGGCACTGCACTGGATGCGGGGGTGCTGGCGGGGGTGCCGGAGCCGCCGCAGGCCGTCAATGCGATGCCCGCAGCCAGAACAGCCAGAATCTTATATTTCAGGTTCATAAAAATACCTTCTTTCTTGACGCGGTAGATTTATTCCGCTACAATAAAAACGAATCAAGAACCCATTCTATTGCAACTGATTTTAAGATAGAGAGGAATTTCCCGTGAAAATTTTAAAAGTAAAGTGTCTGGCCCCCACCCGGCTGGACAATTATCTGACCCAGCAATACCCCGCCCTGACCCCCGGCCGTCTGAACAAGGCGCTGCGGGAGAACAAGATCAAGCTGAACGGCAAAAAGCAGCCGCTTTCCACCCGCGTGATGGCAGGCGACGAGATCAAGCTGTTCATTCTGGACGACGTTCTGGACGCCGACCGCCGGGTGGAAGGCCCCGCGTGGAAGAACGCCCGCACCCCGGCGCAGGTGGTGTACGACTGCCCGCAGATCCTGATCGTGAATAAGCCCGCCGGCGTTGCCGTGGACGGCCCGGAGGACGACACCCTGCTGAACCGTGCGCTGCTGTACCTGAACAAGCAGGGCGAGTACAAGGAAAACGACCTGTACACCCCCGCCTTGTGCCACCGGCTGGACACCGGCACCAGCGGTCTTGTGATCATTGCCAAGACCCCGGAGGCTGAGGAGCTGTTCCTTTCTGCCATCAAGAACCGTGAGGTGCAAAAGACCTACCTCTGCGTCACCTTTGGCCGTCCCATGCCGCCGGACGCCACCTTGGGCGGCTATCTGCTGAAGGACGCTGACCGCGGCATTGTGAAGATCGTGGAGGACAAGCAGCCCGGTGCCAAGGAGGTAGAGACCCGGTACGAGACCATCGCCGTCTCCGGCCGTCTGGCCCTGCTGAAGGTGCAGCTGATCACCGGACGCACCCACCAGATCCGCGCCCACATGGCAAGCATCGGCTGCCCCATCCTTGGCGACAGCAAGTACGGCAACAACAGCGCCAACCGCGAGCTGAAGCTGAAGTATCAGGCGCTGTGCGCATGGGAGCTGACCATGCCCCGCTTCACCCAGCCGGACTTTGCCTTCCTCAGCGGCAAGACCTTCCACGCCCCGAAGCCGTGGTATTACCAGCAGGTGCTGGACGGCACTTTGAAGTAACAAAAAAGGAGATGTCCTGCCGGGCATCTCCTTTTTGTTACTTATAATAGAAACCTCAGACCCGCACCATATCCGGGGTGATCTCCGCCAGCGTATGGGCACCGCACATCTGCATGGTGTCGGCCAGTTCTCCGGCAAGCTTATCGATGTAGCACTTCACGCCCTCTGTGCCGCCGCCGTAGACAGCGGTCACGAAGGGGCGGCAGATCAAAACGCAGTCTGCTCCCAGCGCCAGCGCCTTGAACACATCTACACCGGTGCGGATACCGCCGTCCACCAGTACCTTCACGCCGGTGCCCTTGAGGGCTGCGGCGATCTCCGGCAGCACCTCGGCGGTGGCGGGGCACTGATCCAGCACACGGCCGCCGTGGTTGGACACCACGATGGCGGCGGCGCCGGCCTGCTTTGCCTTCAGTGCGCCCTTAACGGTCATCACGCCCTTGACGATGAAGGGGCGCTCGGCCAGCTGCACGATCTCGGCCAGTTCCTCCACGCTCTTGCTGCCGGCGGGCGGGGGCATGTTTTTCAGGAAGGGCAGACCCGCTGCATCCACGTCCATAGCCACGGCAAAACAGCCGCTGGCCTTGGCCTGTGCCATTTTCTCGCGGATAGTGTCGATGTTCCACGGCTTGATGGTGGGCACACCGCAGCCGCCCGCAGCGCCGATGGCGCGGGTAGCCATCTCCATCACGGTGGGGTTGGTGCCGTCGCCGGTAAAGGCAGCAATGCCGTTTTCGGCACAGGCGCGCACCAGCACATCATTATAGGTCATGTCGGTGTAGGTATCGGAGTAGTGCAGGTTCACTGCGCCCACAGGGCCTGCAAAGAAGGGATAGCGGAAGCTTTTGCCGAACAACTCCAGCGTAGAGTCCGGTGTACCGCCGGGGCACAGGGTGTCCATGTTTACCCGGATATCGGCCCACTTATTATAATTGCGGATAGCGGTATCGCCCACGCCCTTGGCACCCGGGCCGGGGATCTGGTTTTTGCAGGCCACGCCGTTGCACACCGGGCAGGCCTTGCAGTATTGACCAATGCAGGTACGGGCATTGGCAAGCACTTCAGAATAAGTCATAAAAGCATCCTCCTTATATTTCCCGCCGCTGCGGCACAAAACGACCCGCCGCAGCGCTCTCTGCCCTCAATATAGACCCATTTTAAGGGTGCGTCAAGGGCTTTTTGTGCTTTCCGTCCATGCGGCAGAACGTTTTCTCGCGTTTTTTCGTCACTTTTAAAAAAGTCTGATTTTTTTCAAAAAAATCCTTGACAAAAAGCCTGCTTTCAGGTATTATAGTGGAGCGCCAAGGGCACCCGCCCAAAGGCAGAACAAAAGATGTGGAAAGATGGCTGAGTTGGTCTAAGGCGCACGACTGGAAATCGTGTAACGTGTCAAAAGCGTTCTGGGGTTCGAATCCCCATCTTTCCGCCAGAAACCTGAAACAGAAATGTTTCAGGTTTTTTGTTTTGTCCGCAGTTTGCGGCGCTTGACATTTGCGTGCAGTTCCGTTATGCTGAAGCAAATACGTTTACCGGAAGGAGAGGTTTCCCATGGCATCTTCCCACAAAAAACGCACCGGTCTGCGGGCGGCGCTGATCGTTCTGCTGTGTCTGGTTTTGGTGTGCGCGGTGGCTGCGGCAGTGCTGTACAGCTTCGTCAGCCGCAAGATCAAGGCATTCCAGAGCGGTGCCAGCTTTGCGCTGGACTACACCATCACCTCCACCGAAGCAGAGCCCCCTGCCCTTTACGCCCTGCTGGACAAGTTCGGCGGCACCACCGGCAGTCTGACCGGCCAGTACACCCCCCGGGCGGTGCAGCTGGCGCTGTACCCGACGGGCACCAGCACCGTCAACGATGCCCCTCTGACCCGGATGTACATCAGCGAGGAAGAGACCCTGTACGATGCCGGACAGCTGTACAACAAGCTGCGCAGCACGGTTGTAGCCGAGTATCCGCTGGCAAGCCTGCTGCTGCCGGGCTGGTCGCTGGGCAGCTACATCTCCCAAGACCAGCTGGCCACCCTGCTGGGGGTAGACCCCACTGCCACCAGCTTGCAGCAGGTGAACGACTTTCAACTGGATCTCAAGCAGCTCAAAACCGTGCAGCCCGCCAACGCGAAGGAAGGCTACCTCTACCTTCAGCTGCCGAACCTCGCCGCCGGTGAGGATGCGCCGCAGCTGATTCTGGGCATCGAAAAGCAGGGGCTGCTCAAGACCCTGTCCCCCAAGGTGCATATCCTGCTGGACGTGCCCGCCCACCACATCCATGCAGAGCTGACCGGCACGGTGACTGCCGCCCAGACCGTGGTGACCGCTCCCACCTCCCGGATGCAGGACTCTGACGTGGAAAGCCTTGTGCAGCTGCGCAAGACCATCGAGAGCATCGTGCAGTTCGTGCAGACCGCCGCCCAGAGCGATGATGCCGTCTCCCCTGCTGCATAAAAAGCTTCTATAAACGCAAAAAATCGGACAGACTGCGGTCTGTCCGATTTTTTTGCGTTTTATGATCTCTTACTTCTTTACGGTCTTTTTGCAGGGTGCACGCTTTGCCTTGGGCTTTGCAGCAGCGGGTGCGGCCTTAGTTGCAGGGACAGCAGTCTCAGCCTTGGTCTCCACAACGGGCGCAGCCTTCACCTCTGCGGCGGGGGCAGCTGGCTCTGCCTTTGCCTTAGCGGCCTTCTTCACGGCGGGCTTTTCTGCCTTGACCGGCTCTGCGGCCTTTGCGGTGGGAGCAGCGGGCTTCTCCTCCACCTTCTTGGTGGTGCGGGGCTTGCGGGCTGCGGGCTTCTTGGCGGGAGCGGCTTCCTTGGCCGGTACTGCCGTAGTCTCAGCAGCGGGTGCGGGTGCTTCCTCGACCTTAGCAGCACGCTTTACGCGGTCCTTTACTTCAGAGATGGTCCACAGCTGGTCGCCACCGCCGGGCACTTCCTGCCAGATCTGCAGCACAGCGCCCACCTCGGCACCCATGCCCACGGTGTCCACGCACTTGCCGCCTGCCCAAGAGGAGCGCAGACGCACAGTGCCCTCCGGGGTGTGCTCTACCTTCCACATCTGGGACGTGCCGCCCACGTCCTCCCACAGATGCAGCCATGTGCCGTTGGCAGTGCCGGTCATGGTCAGATCCAGTAACTTGCCGGAAGCACGGTTGCGGATGCGGTACACACCATCGCCCTCGCGGACAAAGCTCCACTCCTGTTCGGGCTTGTGGTCGTACTTGCCCAGACGGACAGTGCCGCCGTCCTTGCTGCCTTCCACTGCCTGAATGACGTTGCCGGTGTGAGCGGCAATGGTATAAAAGCGGTCGGCTTCGATCACGGTTTGTGCTACGGATTTCATGTATAAATCCCTCCCAATCATAAAATACACAGATTTTTCCAATTCCTTCTCATAAAGAATACCACATATCGTGATTTTTCACAAGCAATTCGACAATTCTTTAGCATTTTATATAGAAAGCACCCTGTTTTCGCCTGCTTTTTCGCCCCTTCGCAGGGGAGAAAGGCCGTTTTTTCTTCCTCTCGACATTTTGCCGCAACTGCGTTATACTGTTTCTATCAGGACTATCTGCCGCTCTGGAAGGGGCGGCTTTCTCGTTTTTGAAGGAGGATATTTGCCCATGACCCAGCAGGACCGCACTGTGGTGCAGTATCACAAAATGACCGAGACCCCTATCCCCCGGCTGATCCTCAGCCTTGCCGCGCCCACGATTTTAAGTATGCTGATCACCAGCATCTACAATCTGGCCGATACCTTTTTTGTGGGGCGCATCTCCACCAGCGCTTCCGGCGCGGTGGGTGTCGTTTCCAGCCTGATGGCTATTATACAGGCGCTGGGCTTTATGCTGGGGCACGGCTCCGGCACCATCATCAGCCGCCGCTTGGGCAGTCAGGATACCCACGCTGCCACCCGCTTTGCTTCCACCAGCTTTTTTACGGCGCTGGCCTTTGGCGTAGTGCTGGCAGTGGTCGGTCTTGCCACTCTGCCGAACTTCATGATGCTGCTGGGCAGCACCGAGACCATTCTGCCCCACGCCTGCGCCTACGCCCGCCCCATCCTGCTTGCCGCACCGCTGATGATCTCCAGTCTGGTGATGAACAACATCCTGCGGTATGAGGGCAAGGCGAACCTTGCCATGGTCGGGCTGGTCACCGGCGGGCTGCTGAACATTGCGCTGGACCCGCTGTTCATGTTCGGGCTGGGGCTGGGCACTGCCGGTGCCGGTATCGCCACCGCCCTCAGCCAGACCATCAGCTTTGGCATTCTGCTGTATATGTTCCTGCGGGGTAAAACGGTCAGCCAGTTCCAGCTTTCCGCCGTCACCCGCGAGCCGCGCGAGTTTTTGCAGATCCTTGCAGGCGGCGCGCCCAGCTTTGGCCGTCAGGGTCTGAACAGCATCGGCGGGATGCT
>ULUT01064682.1_pt1 | contig 10743 bp, 7 predicted proteins | sample 1958691 | NCBI WGS metagenome assembly ULUT01 (sample SAMEA4835766, study PRJEB28245) | human gut metagenome | biome: gut microbiome; material: fecal sample | place: Denmark | collected 2008 | reverse complement strand
GGAACCTGCCATGGCGACCGATGATCGGCAGACGGTGGTTGCGGGGTGGCTCGTGAGTCTCGCGGTCGTTGTGGTCGGGTTGGGAGTGCTTTGGGCGGGGCGCACGCGGATTCTTGCGGCGTGCCCCCTCACGTTTGACGCTGCAGCAGACGCGGCGCGCTACACGGCGCTCGGTGCGGCAGTACTCCAGACCCTCAACCACGTTGCGAACGCGAAGGCCGTTGCCGCCGAGGTGAGTACGGATAAGGCACCGGCCCGGCGTCAGTCTTCGGTGACGCCGGGGCATTTGGTGCTCATTCAGGCGGAATCTTTTGCGCCGGTGTCGCTTTACCTCAACCGGCCGTCCGTGACGCCGATGTTGGACGCCTTGGCGCATGAAGGGGTTTCGGGCTTGCTGGAACTTGCTTGGCGCGGGGCCTATACCATGCGGACGGAATTTTCCGTCCTGACGGGGCTCAAAACGACGGACACGGCTACGTGGGCCTTTGACCCCTACCGCTTGGCAGAACGCGTTCCGTTGGCAACACTCGCTTGCGACCTCAAAGCCGCGGGGTACGACACGGTCGCGTGGCACCCGAACGACGGACGGTTCTTCAACCGCAACGCCGTGATGCCGCATTTGGGGTTTGATCGCTTTGACGACGTCCAGGCCTTCACCGATTTGCGACGCGTCGACGGAAAGGTGGCGGACGAGGCGCTTCTCGCAAAAGCCGGGCAGTTTTTAGCCGGCTGCGCGAAGCCCACGTTCCTCTTCATCGTTACGATGGAAGCGCACGGGCCCTGGGGCGGAAAAACCGCGGAAGAGGAAGTGCGAGCCTACGAAAAGCATTTGGTGAGCCTTGATAAGGGCATCGCGAAACTCGCGGCCGCGGTGCGCTCGCTCCCCAACGCCCGTTTGGCGCTCTACGGGGATCATTTGCCGGGACTGAAAGCTTTGGCGCACGAACGCCGTACGGCGACGGGCTGGATGATGTGGCCCGCGGTGTCGGCGGCACCGTCTCGGATGGAACCGCAGCATCTGCGCGCCTTCCTACGTAAGGAGGTGCTCGGATGATTCGTGTGTTTTCAGCCGGTATCCGTCGGATTCCCCATTGGGAAGCGTTCCTCGAAAAAGAACAAACGCAGTTTGCGGATTCTGAAGTCGTCGTGGGCTGGGGGCATAAACCGACGGCGGCGAAGGCTCGTTCGTATGCGAAAGTGAAGCACCTGCCGTATGTGGCGCTTGAAGACGGGTTCCTGCGTTCGCTCGATCTGGGTGTCAATGGAGTCGCTCCCGTGTCGTTAACCGTCGATCCTGTCGGCGTTTATTACGACGCGACCGGCCCTTCGCAGATCGAAACTGATATTCGGGAAGCGCAAACGTGGTTCACGCCGGAAGTGCGCGATCGTGCTCAGCGGTGCCTCGATCGGGTCGTGGCGTGTGATTTGTCGAAATACAACGCGGCGCCTTCAGTTGCGCGCGGGTGGCTCGTAGCGACGTATCCGGAATGCCGCGGCAAAGAAAAGATTCTTCTCATCGATCAAACCCGCGGGGACGCGAGCGTCACGCTGGGGTTGGCGGATGAATCGAGTTTCCGCCGCATGGCGGCAGACGCACTGGCGGAACACCCGGGGGCGGCGTTCTTTGTGAAGACGCATCCCGATGTGGTTGCAGCGAAAAAGGCCGGGTACCTCACGGCGATTGAGGGGATGACGGTGATTTCGGAGCCCGTCGCGCCCTTGTCGTTCTTGTCGGAATTTGATGCCGTTTATGCCGTCACGAGTCAGATGGGATTTGAAGCGCTGATGCTGGGAAAACCCGTGACGCTTTACGGAACGCCCTTATATGCGGGATGGGGCTTGACGCAGGATCGCGGAACTGCCGTTCCCCGGCGGGGCGTTGCGCGCGATGTGGTGACGGTCTTTGCGGCGGCGTACCTCAAAAACGCACGTTACGTGAATCCGGTGACGGGCGAATGCTTTGAATTGGAAGACGCAATCGACTTTCTGAGCGACGCTCGGCGCGCAAACGTTGCGCATCGCGGGACGATCGTTTGCGCCGGTATCCGACGGTGGAAAAAGCCGCACTTTAAGGCGTTCTTGTCGGGTACCGCGACGACGTTGCAATTTATTTGGAATTTCGACGAGGCTCTGGCGACGGCAAAGTGCCTTAACGCTCGACTGGCGGTGTGGGCGGCGAAATGCACGGACGGGAATGCTGCAAAGGCGCGCAAGGCCGGGGTGCCGTTGCTGCGTGTGGAAGACGGATTTATTCGCTCGATCGGCTTGGGGTCGGATTACGAGACGCCGTATTCCTTGGTGACGGATAGCAAAGGGATTTACTACGACCCGGCGGGCCCCTCGGATTTGGAAGCGATTTTGAACCGCATCGCTTCGGATCCCGCGGACTACGCCTGGGAACTCGCCCGCGCTCGGCGTCTGCGGCATTTCATCGTGAGCCGCGGCATTACGAAATACAACCTTCCGGTGAAATCCGTGCGGTTGGCGGCACCGGCGGGGAAGCGCGTTGTGCTCGTCATCGGGCAGGTGGATGGGGATGCGTCCGTCGTAAGGGGGCGCGGCGTCGTGAAAACCAATGCGGAATTGCTCGCAGCCGTGCGTGAGAAGCGCCCGACGAGCTATGTGGTTTATCTCGAACACCCGGATGTCGCCGACGGCAATCGCCCCGGGCAGGTGGATGCAGAAACATTGGCTCGCTGCGCCGACGAGGTGTTGGCGGGGGTACCTGCTGCGGCGTTGTTGGCGTCCGTTGACGAAGTCCATGTTCTCACGAGTCTCACGGGATTTGAAGCGCTCTTGCGAGGAATCCCCGTGGTGACCTATGGACGCCCCTTTTATGCGGGGTGGGGCCTTACGGAAGACGCGTTGGCGTTTTCTCGGCGGAGACCAGGGCTTTCGATTGAAGGCCTGACGGCGGGCACGCTCATTTTGTATCCCACGTATTGGGATTGGACAACGAATCAATTCTGCCGACCGGAAGACGTCTGCGGGCGTCTCTCTGCGGGCATTCAGCCGAAGCTCCCGCTGTGGGTGCGTTTCGTGCGGCAGATCCGAAATTTAAGGAGAACTTTGGCATGACGATGAAAACGATTGGGATGACGGCGGCGGTCTTGGGACTTGCGCTGGTGTTGGTCGGATGCTCCGCGCCCCGCGGCCTGCAGCATAAGGCGACGCGCCCCATAACGGAAAACCTCGATGCCCCGCAGGACGACGTGACGGCAGCGTTTGCCGCGACGGTGGGGAATCTGAAACTGGGACAGACCGTGTCCGTGAACCTCCCCGAAGGCGGCGTGGGCGCTGTGTCGGTGGCGAAAACGGATAACGCCTACAAAAACGCGCTGGGTGAAACCTGCCGCTGCGTGGACGTAAAGCGCCAGGGGAAGACGCCGACACGCGCCGCGGTGTGTCTCACGAAAGAAGGCGTGTGGCGTTATGTCGCACCCGGGCTTTGACGGGGATCGGTGATGACGTCGCGGATTTTTGAAGGGCTGACGGTCGAGGGGCGGGTGCTTCTCGCCCTGATGCTGCGCGAAATCCACACCATCAACGGCTCAAGCCGCCTGGGGTACCTCTGGGTGCTGATTCAGAGTGCCTTCGGGATTGCCGTTTTCTGGGGACTCCGAGCGGTGATGGGCGCCTCTGCCCCGCACGGGATTTCGATGCCGCTCTTTTTGGTGGCGGGGTTCGGACTCTGGGGAATTTTCTCGGGGTGCATCAGCCGCTGCATGTCCGCGGTGGACGGAAACCGTGCGTTGTTGACGTTCCCTCAGGTGACGGTCTTTGACGTGATGTTGGCGCGTGTGTTGGTCATTACGGCAACGGAAATCGTGGCGGGCGCAGTAATCGTCGGAGCGTCGGTGTTGGCGGGGTTCCCTTTTGAACCCGCGTCTGCGGCGCTGTTCCTCTTCGTGTTGATCGTAACGCCGTTGTTGGGGCTCGGCATCGGCATGGTGCTGGCAAGTTTCGCCGTTTTTGTTCCGGTCATTGAAAAAATCGTACCGATGGTGCTGCGGGTGATGTTCTTTGTTTCCGGAGTCTTTTTCGGCGTGAGTGCCTTCAGTCACAAGGTGGCGGAGATTCTTTTGTGGAACCCGGTTTTCCAAGCGATTGAATTGCTGCGGGAGTCGCTTCACGTGGCGTACCGCATCGAGGGGCTGAGTCCCTTCTATTTAGCGACTTGCACGGTGGTGATGCTGGTTTTAGGGGGCTTTCTGGAGCGCTTTACGCGGGGTAGGAGGCTGAGTCAATGATTGAACTGCGGCACGTTTCTAAGTATTACCCGACTCCGAAGGGCCGCCACACGGTTTTTGAGGATGTGAACCTCACCATTGAAGAAGGGCGCAATTTTGGTTTGCTGGGTCTTAACGGCGCCGGGAAATCCACGATGGTACGCATTCTGGGCGGTGCGGAACCGCCCACGAAGGGCGACGTCATCCGCACGTCGCGCGTGTCGTGGCCGATCGGATTTTCGGGGTGCTTTCACGGTTCGTTGACGGGACGCGAGAACCTCCGATTCGTGTCACGGATTTACGGCGTCGACATCCGAAAGGTGACGGACTACGTCGAGGACTTTTCCGAACTCGGGGACTACATGGACATGCCGGTGAAGACGTATTCCTCCGGTATGAGGAGCAAGTTGGCGTTCGGTCTTTCGATGGCGATCGGCTTTGATTTTTATTTGATTGATGAGGCGTATTCAGTAGGGGATGCCACATTCCGCAAGAAAGCGGAAGCGGCGCTCGCGGAACGCACGAAGGCGGCGACGTTGATTTTTGTGTCGCACAGCCTCGCGGCGGTCAGGAAGAACTGCGTTTGCGGTGCTGTTTTGAACGACGGCACTGTGACGTACTTCTCTCAGATTGAAGATGCGATTCAGTGTTACACGGAAATTTGCAATGGAAAACAACACCACTGATCGGGGGAATCCCGTTTCCGAAACGGTGCCTGAGGTTTCTCACTTTCAGCCGTCGGCTTGGAAAGCGAAAGCTCGGGCGCTCTGGAGCGGTTTGGCCGCTTGGCAGAAACGGATGGCGCTTTTAGTCGGCGTGCCGACGGTTTTGGTCTTCTTGTACTTGGCGCTTTTTGCGTCCCCGATGTACGTGTCGGAAGCGAAGTTTGCCGTGAGGTCGGCAACCGAACAAGCGGCGGGTTTGGATTTTGCGAGTCAGATTTTTAAGTCTGCGAGTTCCACGACGCAGGACGCAGCGGTCGTGACTGAATACATCGAGTCGCCGGACGCGTTTGAACGGTTGGATAAGGAGTTGGCGGTGAAGGCGCACTACAGCGACCGCCGCTGGGACGTAATTTCGCGTCTCACTCAGAATCCGACGCTTTACGACAAGACGACGTTTTGGAATTTTGTCGCGAGTCCCGTGCTGGATCCGGACAGCGGCATCGTGACGTTCACGGTGCGCGCCTATACGCCCGAAATGGCGCAAAAGATCACTTCCCACGTTTTAAAGCAGAGTGAAGCGCTCGTGAATGCCATGAACGAGCGTGCCCGCGAAGACGCCATGAAGCTTGCAGGCGAAGAAGTGAAGCGAGCTCAGGCGCGACTCATGAAGTCACAGAAAGCACTTGAAACCTTCCGTGACGAACACGCGGAAATCGATCCAAAGGCGACGGCGTCGGGCTTGCTGACCCTGGTGATGGATTTGGAAGGGCAGCGCGCGACCTTGAAAGCCCAGATTTCGGAAATGGCCGCGTATATGCGTCCCGACGCTCCCGCACTGAAAACGCTCAAGACGCGTTTGGCGGCGGTGGAAAAGCAGCTTTCCGGGGAAAAACAGCGTTTGGCAGGGATCGGTGCGGGCGCCATGAATAACTGGGTGTCGGCGTACGAAGCCCTCACGATTGAAAACGAATTTGCGCAGAAGCAGCTGGTGTCAGCGATGACGGCGATGGAGACGGCCCGCGTGTCACTTTTGTCGCAATCGAAATACGTAGTGACGATCGAATCGCCGACGCTTCCTGACGAATCGCGGTATCCGCGCACCTTTGAATTTACGTTCTGTGTTCTCTTGGGGCTCTTGCTCCTCTTCGGATTGGGAAGCCTCATCGTGGCTTCGATCCGCGAACACGCCGGTTTTTAACGATGGGTAGGAGCATGAAGACTTTTCATCAACTCAAATTAGTGGCGGCGGCCGTGCTCTCAGGCTTCGCCTTTTCGGTGTCGGCGGCTGATGCCGTGGCTCTGTCGCCTTCATTGGGGACAAGCACCTCACCGCGTCCGGCGAGTGCCGGCACCTGGGGCACGGTACCGAATAACCCTGCTGGGGCTCAGTTGGGTGTCAACGGCACCCGATTGGGAAGCACCTTCGGCAATACGGTCGTCGGGGTACCGTTGTCGGTCAACGACACCGTGGCGCCGCCCGCCTGGGCACAAGGGGCGTATCGCAACATTACGTCGCTCCGATTACCGCCTTTTGCATCCAATTTGTTCCAAGGGCGTTTTGCCGGGACGTTCAGTGATGCCGCCGGTGCGGATTATGTGTTGGCGCCGGGGGACCGCGTCGTGATACGCATCTGGGGTGCCCGTACCTACGACGACGTTCTGGTTGTCGATCAGCAGGGGAACCTCTTTATTCCGGAAGTGGGACCGGTACACGTTGGAGGGCTGAAGCATTCGCAGTTGGCGTCTGCCGTGAAGTCGGCGATCAGCCGCGTCTTTACGGACAACGTGGCGTCGTATGTGAACTTACAGAGTGCGCAACCCGTGGCGGTTTTTGTGACGGGGTTTGTGGCAAATCCGGGACGTTACGCCGGTGGGTCGATGGACTCGTTGATGGCGTTCATTGATCGCGCAGGGGGTATTGACGCGGAGCGCGGCAGTTACCGTCTGATTGACGTGGTGCGTACCGGAAAGACAGTTTTGACGTGCGACCTCTATCGCTTTGCGCTTGAAGGGAAGGTGCCCCAGCTTCGACTGCAGGACGGAGACGTGATTCTCGTCAAAGAACGGGGTGCGGCGGTGGTGGCGTATGGGCTCCTTCGGGAACAAGCGCAGTACGAATTGACGAACGGCGCGGAAGCAAAGGGCGCAGGCCTCATGGCTATGGCGTCGCCCTTGAAGAACGTGACGCACGTGAGCGTGAGCGGGACGCGTCAGTCCGTGCCCTTTAACCGCTATTTGACGGTGTCGGACTTTAAGTCCTTCGAATTGAAGGACGGCGACGTTGTGGAGTTCGTAGCGGACAAGCGCGGCGAAACGATTATGACGTCGGTTTCAGGAGCCATTACAGGGGCGTCTCGTTTCCCTGTCAAAAAGACGGTGAAGCTCCGTGAATTGCTGCGTCAGGTGGAAGTGGAACCGTTGTTGGCGGCGACGGATTCGATTTACTTGAAGCGCCAGAGCGTGGTTCGAGACCAAAAACAAATCATTCAGGATTCGCTGCGTCGGTTGGAACAGACCGCGTTGACGGCAACATCGAGTACTCCCGAAGAAGCAAAGGTGCGTGCAGAAGAAGCCAAGCTCGTGCAGGACTTTGTGAAGCGCGCTTCTCAGGTGGAACCAGACGGTGTGATTGTCGTGTCACGCGGCGGAGCGGTTTCAGATATTTGGCTGGAGGAGGGGGATGAGATCGTTATTCCCCAGAGATCGAATGTCGTCCAGGTGTCGGGGGAAGTCGTGATGGCGAAGGCGGTGACGTATGACAGCCGGATGTCGCTGGACGATTACCTTGCAGCAGTAGGAGGAGTGTCTGCCAGAGCGGATGACAAACACATTCTGGTTGCTAAACAGAATGGAGAAATTGGACTTGCAGAAGATCTTGGTATTAAGCCGGGGGATCGCATTTTGGTATTGCCGAAGGTGGATGCCAAGGGGATGCTTTTGGCGAAGGATTTGATGCAGATTATTTATCAGATTGCAGTAGCAACGAAGATTGCAGTGGATTTATAGAAATGAAAAACATAAAATTTATTTCTGGTATTAATAGGCAAGAAGCGCTAATTACTATTATTCGCCCCTTGCGCATTGATGAGTCAAACGAGTTTCTTATTGACCGTATTGATAATTATAAAAAAGACAATTTCATACCTGAAAATGTAAAATTTTTAATTGTAGACGAGGGGAGTGACGATTGTTACGTTAATAGAATTCGTAGAATTTGTGAAAAAAATGAAATTGGTTTTGTATCCTTGGTGCCGACGGGGGATCCATTTAGCCCTGGACGAGCAAGAAATTATGGGGCTCAAGTTGCAAACTCAGAGTATATATTCTTACAAGACATCGATTTGATGCCTTATGATCATTTTTATGAAGATATAATTGATCAAATAACAATATCGCATATTGACTCGGATGTTAATCAATTTGCAATGGTGTCTTGTATATATTTAACTGAAAATGAATCGAAGATATATTCTGGCTCAAGAAAAGAGAAAAATGCGTTAATTCGAGAATGCATAGCAAGCAATGAAAGTTTTGTTGAAAGAATATCTACGGGAACTTCTGCCTGTTTGTTTAATCGCCGAGAATTTTTAAGATGCGGAGGGACAGATCCTTTTTATAAAGCTTGGGGATATGAGGATCTTGATTTGAATTGTCGTTGGGTTAGAAAATCAAAATTATTCCCAATTCCTGAAGATTGGGCGTCTGATAGGTATAATTTTAATTCTGTTCTTGAATATAAGGGATGGAAGGCAAGTTATCGGCTTTATGGAGATATTACATTATATCAGGGCATTGTTCTGTTTCATCAATGGCATCCAGCACACAAATCGAAAACAGACCACGCTTTAGATGTAAAGAAAAATAGAGATTACTTTATTTCTCATTTAAAAGGAAGCCATCCATTGAAGCCATTGTCAGATTACACGAGAGGATCGACATTGGTGATGAAAAAGTGTGCTTTTACTTTTAACGGTTCTGTTGGTTTCTTGTATGGCAATGTGTTTTTTTATGAAACTAATGTAATCGATAAAACTTTGGAAGGGTTGATTAAATTTGTTAAAGAGAAAAATATTTCAAGAGTAGTGTTCTTTAACCCTTATGCTAATGATGAAATTAAAGGGATGTATGAGGCAGTAAAACGGCTAGGGATAAAAACATTTATTGCAGAACGAGGGGCGTTACCAGGTAGCCATTTTTATGATCCGTCTGGTTTTTTATTTGATAGTGAAAAATATAAAAAACAATACTGGGATATTGATATTAATGCAGAAAGATTGAGAAGTGTTGATGCTTTTCGACAAAAAGTACTAAGAGAAAATCTTTCGCTGGAAAATCAAAGTGGTGTCAAATCGGAAGAAGAACTTAGAGCAAAATATAATTTAAGTGATAAAAAAGTAATTTTTGTTCCTTTGCAAAGACCGCATGATACGGCAGTTGTTAGGTTTGGTAGGAAACTTTCTTATAATGATTATATTGATGAAATTGGTGAATTAATTAAGTCTGTATCAGATGATAATTATATTGTATTAATTAAGAAACACCCTTTAGAAGATTCTATTCCTAAACAACTTGATGGAGCTATGTTTGTTGACGCTGACGAAAATACAAATTCGTTAATTGCTCTATCTGACGCAGTTGTCACCTTTACGTCTGGGTGTGGATTGTTGGGGCTGTTATTCCATAAAAAAGTGTTTACGGCTGGAAATGCCTTCTATTCTCAAGAAGGATTAACGGTGAATTTTGATAGTCATAGTGATATTTTGTCGTCTTTAAATGGAGAAGTGAACGTTGCTTTGATTGATAAATTCTTAGCATATCTGATTAATGATTATTATTGTTTTGGGAATTTTACTGTCAGACCTGTGGTCATGCCTGATGGAACGCGTATGACAGCGACAACTCGTATTGTTGATCGAGTTGTGAATTTTGATGGTATTCATTTGAAGGTTGAAGATGCTAAAACCACAAGAATTGACTGGAAATCTATAATTTTTGATAGATATAAAGCAGCCAAAAATATGAGCGGAATGCTCGTTAAAAAGGCGACAATCACACCTGCTGAGAACCTAACACTAAAACAAAGTAGACTGAAGAAGTTGAAGAATGATCCTTATCGATATTTTAAAGATTCTTCTCATTTCTTATTGCGTTTGATTGCTCCTTTGTTTAAATAAAGGTTGTATATGCTAAAAAATCAAGAGATAGTTTCTTTCTTCGGTGAAAGTGTTTTGGAAAACATCCAGAAAAGTATGAATGCATGTGGAAAACAATGGGGGGGGGCAAGGGCATCGACACAAATATTTGTATGTGATGATAATAATAATTTGGTGCAAGTAGAAAAAATTACAGGATTGCAGATTATTATTAGTAATAATAATTTTGGAAATATTGTTATTGTACATAAAGGAACTAGATTTCAATATTGTAAATTAATTTTTACTGGTTATGGAAATAGAGTATATATCGGTAAAACGCAAGGAATAATTAATGGACTTGTGGCTGATTTCTATTGTTCTAGTGACCTGATAATAAATGATGACTTTGCAACGTCAACTTGTACAATAAGACTAAGAGATGGAGCAAATGTCCGCATAGGAAAAGATTGCTTGTTTTCCTCAGATATTTTCTTTTGGACGTCTGATGGACATGCTATTTTTGATGGTGTAGGAAGATGCATAAATTTTGCTGGAGATATCACTGTCGGGGATCATGTTTGGTTAGGGCATGGTGTAGAAGTTTTAAAACATTCTATTATTAATAGAAACTCAATTGTTGGATGTAAAGCAGTTGTCAGTAAACAGTTTTTGGATAGTAATGTTATTTTGGCAGGTATTCCGGCCAAAGTGATA
>ULUT01037432.1_pt1 | contig 10969 bp, 4 predicted proteins | sample 1958691 | NCBI WGS metagenome assembly ULUT01 (sample SAMEA4835766, study PRJEB28245) | human gut metagenome | biome: gut microbiome; material: fecal sample | place: Denmark | collected 2008 | reverse complement strand
GAAGGCGGGGGACATTATTTTCACGGGGGCGCCCGTGAAAGTGCCGGAAGCGCACGTCGGAGACGTCTTTGAAGGCGGCGTGAGCGGCGTCGGTAAATTGAAGGTTGAAATCGTCGCACCGCTCTGACCGAGCCGCTGCCTCAGCAAAAAAACGCCGGCCGTCCTTTCCCATGGGGCGGTCGGCTTTTTGCTGCGGAGTACCTCCAAAAGGGTAACGACTTCGGTTTTATGGGGACCGTCAGGGGATAAAAAGCTGAAAATTGAATGGGATTCGCGCGGTGGTTCCTCAGTATTATCCCGAAGAAGTAAGTAATCCTGACTAGCTGATCTTTGCTTTATGCAAAGTTTTTGGGGGAAATTAACCTTATCTCGGGTACCGACGGTACCTTGAAGGGAGTACTGTTCGCTCTGTGTTTAGATCCCAACCTTTAAAAGGGTAATAACAAATGGCACAAGCACCTGCTTTTAAGTACGCGCCGATGTTCCAGCGCGGCAAGGACGACACGGAGTACTACCTCCTCACGAAGGAAGGCGTCTCCACGGGAGAATTCGAAGGGAAGACCATTGTGAAGGTGGCACCTGAAGCGCTGACGCTTCTTGCGAACACCGCCTTCCGTGATGTGAACTTCCATTTGCGTCGCAAGCACAATGAAATGCTCGCGAAGATTCTGAAGGATCCGGAAGCGAGCGAAAACGACAAGTTCGTCGCTCTCACGTTCCTCAGAAACGCCGAAGTGGCTGCCAAGGGTCAGCTTCCCTACTGCCAGGACACCGGTACGGCCATCATTCACGGTGAAAAGGGGCAGCAGGTGTGGACGGGCTTCTGCGATGAAGAAGCGCTCTCGCTCGGTGTCTACAAGACCTACACGGAAGAAAACCTCCGCTATTCCCAGAACGCTCCGCTTTCGATGTACGAAGAAGTGAACACGAAGTGCAATCTTCCTGCTCAGATCGACATCGAAGCCACCGAAGGCGACGAATACCAGTTCCTTTGCGTGGTGAAGGGCGGCGGCTCTGCCAATAAGAGCTATCTCTACCAGGAAACGAAGGCGGTTTTGAATCCCGCCAAACTCGTTCCCTACCTCATCGACAAGATGAAGACTTTGGGTACCGCGGCTTGTCCGCCGTACCACATCGCCTTCGTCATCGGCGGAACGTCCGCGGAAAAGACGATGCTCACGGTGAAGCTCGCCTCGACGAAGTTCTACGACAACCTTCCCACGACGGGCGATGAAACGGGCCGCGCTTTCCGCGATCTCGAACTCGAAAAGAAGCTCTTTGAAGAAGCTTGCAACATCGGCCTCGGTGCTCAGTTCGGCGGCAAGTACATGGCGCATGACATCCGCGTCGTTCGTCTGCCTCGTCACGGCGCGAGCTGCCCGATCGGCATGGGCGTGAGCTGCTCGGCGGATCGCAACATCCTCGCCAAGATCAACAAGGACGGTATCTGGATTGAAAAGCTCGATACGAATCCGGGTGAATTGATCCCTGAAGAATATCGTAAGGCGGGTGAAGGCGAAACGATCAAGATCGATCTTAACCAGCCGATGAAGGCGGTTTGCGCCGAATTGACGAAGTACCCGGTTGCGACGCGCGTGTCTCTGTCCGGTACCATCATCGTGGCCCGCGACATTGCGCATGCCCGCATGAAGGAACTCCTTGACCAGGGTAAGGAACTGCCGCAGTACGTGAAGGATCACCCGATCCTCTACGCAGGTCCCGCCAAGACCCCGGCCGGTATGCCGTGCGGCTCCATGGGTCCGACGACCGCCAACCGTATGGATCCGTACGTGGATCTCTTCCAGGAACACGGCGGCTCCATGGTGATGATCGCCAAGGGTAACCGCACCCAGGTGGTGACGGACGCCTGCAAGAAGCACGGCGGCTTCTACCTCGGCACGATCGGCGGTGTGGCTGCGGTGCTCTCTCAGAGCTCGATTAAGAGCATCAAGTGCATCGAATGGCCGGAACTCGGTATGGAAGCCGTCTACCAGATCGAAGTGGAAGACTTCCCGGCCTTCATCCTCGTCGATGATAAGGGCAACGACTTCTTCAAGCAGATTAAGCCCCGTTGCCAGATCTGCGCGAAGTAACGGCGCATGCGGTCTGAGCCTTAAACGCTCGGACTGACGAAGCGGCCGACGGACTTCTCTTACGAGAGAACGGACGTCGGCCGTTTTTGTATGTTGAGGCCGTACAATCCTCCCGTCTTTTTCTCCGTCGGTTTCTCCCATGCTGCATACGGTCTTCAGTAATTCTTACGAGGTGCTCCGAGAGGCGCTTCTCATCAACGTGCATTCGGATAACGAAGGACGGCAGAATCCTGTGTCGCTTTTTAAGGCGACGGAAGTCGTCGTACCGTCGGAAGCCGTAGCGGACGCCCTGCGGCGCTTTATGGCGGATCGCGACGGCATTTGCGCGGGGGTGGCCTTTAAGTCGATCGGTTCCTGGTTTATTAAATTCGGACGCCCTTTGATCGGGATGGGGGAAGCGGGGAGCGAACTTGAATTTCTTATCTGGCGTATTCTCACGACCCCCGAATTTGCCGCGAGGTTTGACCGGCTCGCGTTTTACCTGAAGGACAAAACGCCGACGGAACGCTACAGCTTTGCGATGCACGTCGCGGCCGTATTTTCCCGGTACGCCACGTATCGGCTTGATTGGGTGCTGCAGTGGATGGGAGTGAAGGCGGAAACGGATTTTCCGGCAGACGACCGTACCGCTCGGGAAAAGGCGGCATTGCAAGCGCATCCCGACTATGCTTGGCAACGGGCCTTGTGGCAGGAATTGCGTCGCTCCTTATCCGAAGAACACGCCGCCGAAGACTTACGAAACCTCGCCCGTATTGAAGATAAGATGACGAAGGCTGGGGAAGCGAACCGCGGGGAAACCGTCCACATCTTCATGCCCTTTGCACTGCCCCCCCTGATTCTGCCGATGTTGAAAAAAATGGCCGAAGGGGAACTTGCGGACGCAGCGGACGTGTATCTCTACCTTTTGAATCCCTCGCGGGAATACTGGTACGAGTCCGTGCCGAGGGGGGCCGGGGATTGGAAGACGGAAGGCGAGTCGGAAGCCGCCCTTGCATATCTGCGGCGCAACGCGGCGAGTACCCGTGCCGTCATCGAGCGCGTTTACGCGTTTTTAAATACGGAGTCGGCGGTACCCTTGATCGGCGTCGAACCTGAAGATACGCCGGACGGGGAAACGAATGTTTCGGCGGTAACGACGACGGGGGCTTTTGATCCGGTGGTGCAGCGCCTGCAGACATTGAAACTCGCGACCGAGCAGGATACGGAGAGCTATTTCGTCGAACCGGGAAATACGACGCTCTTAAGGTCTCTTCAGACGGCTTTTTTGGCGCTTGACGAGTCTGCAGCGAACGACGCGGACCTCACGGACGGTTCGGTCACCGTGTGTGCGGCGCCGGGGCGACTACGGGAAGTAGAAAATCTTGTCGATTGGATGCAGTCCGTGTTGGCGGCCGGCGATGTTTGTCCGGAAGATATTCTCGTCGTAACGCCTGATATTGATGCGGCTGCAGGCGTTATTGAAGCCGTGATGAGCGCGCAGCCCGCCGAGCGTCGTATTGCCTGGACGGTGTTGTCGCCCGCGTCGGGGGCGGAAGCCCTTGCCGTCGCCTCTTGGGAAAAGTTGGTGAAGTTTTTGTTTTCCCGTGCGGAGATGGCTGCCTTTGAAGCGTGGCTTGAGTTGCCGCTCGTTTTGAAGCGCTGGTCGATGACGGCCTCGGACTTGGCGGTGATTCACACGTGGCTCACCGCCGGCGGCTACCGCTTTGGGTTGTCCGACGACCACGTGGCGGCACTGGCCGCAAAAAATCCCGCGGAAGACACGGATACGGACGGCACCCTCATGAAGGCGCTGGAACGCCTTACGCTCGCCTTCTTTTATGATGATGCGGTGCCATCGGTGTTCGGGGACTTGACGGCGGCGGACGGTACCGGTTGGCAGGACGGCGTGGTCGAAAACGCGGCGCTTTTTGAACGTTTTGCCGTTTTGACCGAAGCGCTTGAAGAAAAACGGCGGCTTTTGGCCGACATGGGTGACGACGTGTCGCCTGACAAGATCCGGTCGTTTCTATCTTCTTTGGCCGCGGAATTTTTGGATTTCAGCGACGTGCCGCAGGCCAAAATGGCGATTGAAACGTCGCTTACCGCCGTGACGGAGGCATTGAAGCGCACGTTGGGGCGGGACGCGAAGGTCGCGCCCGATGTTTTTGCAAAGTCCGCATGTGCCCATGTGGCGGAAACGGCGTCGCACCGAACACCGTCGGGCGTCACGTTTGCCGGTATGGCGGCGTTTCGGGGACTTCCCTTTAAAGCGGTGGCAATCCTGGGGTTGGATCGGGGGAGCGCTTTTCCGGGATTAAACCGCACGGAAGAATTCGACCTGATGGCGGCAGGGCGCGAAAACGGCGTGACTGTCCGCCGCGGGGATCGCGACAGCCGGATGGATAACCGCAACATTTTCTTTGATTTGCTGCTCGCTGCCCGTGAGAAATTCTTCGTGTCTTATTCCGAAGGGTACGAAAAGGGACAGACGATGCCGCCCTCGGTCGTCGTGGATGATTTTTTGGCGTTTGTGACGGCAGTGACGGGAGACGACCGTGCGGCGGAGAAACTGACGGTGAAGGTGCCGATGACGGTGATGAGCCGCAGAAACTTCGCGGGGGTTGCCGAGGGAGGTCGCCCTTGGCTCAGTACGGACGCCATGTTGCTCTCTGCCGTCAACGCCGCACAAAAGGCGGGTTTTTCCGAAGCGGAACCCGTGTTTGCCGAAGGGGCTTCGGTGCTTCTGGAGAACGAAACCACGGTCGGCGCGGATATTCTGGTGAAATACTTCAATGATCCGGATCGCTTTGTGCTGCGCCGGATGGGAATTACGGCAGAGGATGATGAGACGGACGACGCGTCCGTCGGAGCGGCACTCGCCGCGGCGGACGATCCGCTCACGAAGTCCCTGCGCCAGAGGCGGACAGCCGAGATGGCGTTGACGGGGGTTCCCAAAGAGGCGGTGACGGCTGCTGCGGCTAAAGATCCCGTGAACGGGGCGCCGGGTATCCGGGAAACGGTACTTAACGAGGAGATTGATCGGGTGTATGACGCCGTGGCCCTCTTTAAAAATTGGCAGCCGGCAGGTGACATCGCGTCGGTCGTGGTTCCGGTGAAAGACCTGACGCGTGTTAAGGAAATTCGTTTCCCGGCGATGCGTCTGTATCGTGCGGAAGGGAAAGACACACCCTTTGCGGCCTTTATGACGTTCAGCAATTCCGAACGGCGGAGACTGCGGCTGATGCAGTGTCTGAGAAATGCCCTGCTCCCGGCGGAGCACCTGGAAATGCGGTTTGTGGCGGCGGACGACAAAACGGAAACGCTGACGGCGGAGGCGGTTCCCTTCAGCGTAGAAGAAGCGCAGAGCGCGACGGACGTGTTGCTTCGGCTTTTTGATGCGCTTGCCGTTGCGGCAGACGTCGTCCCGAGCCCCGCGGACGCGCAGACGGGGACGCTGCGGGCGCCGGGGCGGCTTTTGTGGCGCGGTGAAAACGAGCGGGCGATGTCGGATGACGCGCAGGCTTTCCAAGAGGCGTATCGAACGTTTTTGGAGCTGCCGTCGGAAGATGATGAACTTTCGGCGTGGGCAGCGAAAAAGGCGAAGGCGCTCGAAACGATGGTCAACGCCGCGGGCGTTCTGCTCGCAGCGGTACGGTGAACGATTCGAATCAAGGCAACGTATGACGACAGACACTTTGGCAGCTTTTGATGCCGTAACGACGCCGCTTGACGGGGAACTCGTGATTGAAGCGAGTGCGGGTACGGGAAAGACCTGGTCACTCACGCGGATCGTGCTGCGGCTCGTGGTGGAAAAAGGGATGCCGATCGGCCGTATTCTGCTTGTGACATTTACCAAAGCCGCGACGGCCGAATTGGCGGCGCGCATGAAGGAACTTCTGACGGCGGCGTTGAGCGCGGTACGTGGTGAAACGGACGCCGGGGAATTTGCGCCGTTTTTGGCGGCCTGGGCTGCGCAGGGGGTTACGGCAGAGACGGCGGCCAAGCGCTTGTCGGCCGCCGTGGACAATTACGACGATGCGGCGGTTTACACGATCCACAGTTTCTGCCAAAGGACGTTGCGTGACTGCGTCTTTTCTCAGGGGGGCGACTTTGACGTGACGCCGGGCGATACGACGCCGTGGTTAAAGCAGACGGTGGACGAATTCCTGCGTCGGGAAGTCCAGGTCGCCGAATCTGACGAGGTGAAGCGGCGTTTGTTGGCGGGGGAATGGGAGTCGATTTTGAGAAAACTCGCCGTGCTCCCCACGCAGAAATCGCCGGATCTGCGGTTGAAGTCGGACGTCGTAGCGACCAAAAAGAAAAAGGGCGCGACGGACGAAGATGAAGCCGTGCCAATCGCTTTGCAGGCCTCGCTCAAACGCTTTATGGCGGAAGCCCCGAAGCGCTTTGTGGGATTAAAGCACGAAGCGGGGATCGAAGGGTTTGACGACATGCTGACGGTGATGGAGGCGGCTCTGGCGAACGACGATTTTGCTTCCGTCGTACGGGGCCGGTTTGACGCCGTCCTGATCGACGAATTCCAAGATACCGACAGCCTGCAGTACAGCATTTTTCGCCGGCTCTTCATGACTGTGCCGGGGGTGCCTGCCACCTTGGTTTTCGTGGGAGACCCGAAGCAGTCCATCTACAGCTTCCGTTCATCGGACGTGGCGGGTTATAACGCCGCCGTTAAGGACGTGGGGCACACACTGCAGCTTACCGCCAATTGGCGCAGTCCCCCGACGTTGGTGGCAGCTGTAAACGCGTTTTTTGCCGAAACGGCGGAACGGCGACCGTTTTTAACGGAGGCCATTCGTTTCAGCCCCGTGGAAGGTAAGGCGGCAAAAGCGCCTTTGATGAAGGACGGAGTGCCGCTCCCGGTGTTTGAAATTTGGAAAACCGATGCGGCGGGGCGCTGTACGTCCGCCGGGGCGAGCGACACGATGGAAGCCGAGTGGGCCGCCGAAGATATGGCGCAACTGTTGGCAGGCGGCACCACGCTGGATGATCGGTCGCTCAAGCCCTCGGACATCGCGATTCTGGTGCGGGATCGTCGGGCCGCAGAACCCGTGGTAGAGGCTCTTGCCCGACGAGGGCTTCGCGTTCTGTGGCGCGGCAACCGCGACGACGTTTATACGCACGAAGCGGCACGGGATATGCTCGCCGTGTTGCGGGCTGTGGAATCGCCGAAAGACCGCAGCCTTTTGGCGACGGCGCAGGCAACGCGTTTGTTCGGTCGATCGCTCGAAGCCATTCGGGCGGGGCTCTCCGAGCGGATTGAGGACAGTCTTCTTTTGAAGACCCTTGCGGAGCGCTTCCAAAAAGGGGGCGCCGCCGCACTTTTTGCGGAACTCGCGGCCGCCCGGCGCGTGCAGGAGCGGCTCCTTCCGACCCGAGACGGCATGCGGTATCTCGCGGATATGGCGCAGATGACGGAAATCCTCCATGAGCGGGGCCGCACGCATTCCACGTTGTCGGGCCTCATTCGCCGCGTGGAAGCTGAACGCGAGGAACCGGTGGGCGACGAAAGCGATCGGACGCCGCGGGTGGAAAGTGACGAGGATCTCATCAACGTGCAGACGCTGCATTCAAGTAAAGGGCTCGAGTACCCGGTGGTGTATCTCGTGGGTGCCGCGAAACCGCCCAAGGCAACCAAATCCGCGGTATTTCATGTGCATGACGCGACGCAGGATTATTGGTGCGTTGATGTGGATGCGATGAAAGACGAAGAAGTCGGCGACTGCGCGCGGGAAACCTTACAGGAAGCGGTGCGGTTGCTCTACGTCGGCATGACGCGGGCATCCCGTCGCTTGGTGTTGCCGATGTTTTTCACGGAAGGAAAAAAGGGCAATGCCACGAGCTACCGCTGTGCCAATCCGACCGTGATGGCGCTTTGGGGCAACGTCGGTATCCGTAAATCCACGGAAGCTACCGCTCAGGCGGATGCCGTTTTGGAAAATCTTCAGGTTCGGTTGGCAGAACTTCCGCCGGAACTTGTGCGGGTGCGTGAAATGAACCGCGACGAAGCGGTGCCGGTGACGGAAGTCGCAGCCGCTGCGGACGAAACCCGCTTGGTCGCGGCGCCGGGACGGGCCTACTACCCCACGGTGAAGCTCTCGAGTTTCTCCGGCATCATGCGAAGCCGCACGGAAACACCGGCACTTGCGGGGGCCGAAGGTGCCCCCGACGAAAATGACGAAGCGGAAACGGTACCGGAAGACGACGTTGAGACGACGGTGAAGTCGGACGCGCCGGCGTTTGATCCTGCGCGTCTGAGGGGGCCGGACGTGGGGACGTTCCTGCACGAAATCATGGAAAAGGCGGATTTTTTGACGGAGGAGGGGCGCTCTGACTTGATCGAGCGAATGATCCGAAAGTACGCCTCCATTTTTCCCGAAGAAAACCGCGACGACTGGGAAGCCGTTTGGCGCACCTACATTGAGACAATGATGCGTGCCGTTTTGTCGGCACCTTTGACGAAAGGTCTGACGCTCTCGGAGATTTCCCGGGAAAAACGTGCGTCCGAATGGCCGTTTACGATGAGTACGGGAACTGGCGGGTGCCCCGATACGACGGCGTTGGCGCGGCTTTTAGCCCGATGGCCGAAGTATGACGTGGGGAGGCTCGATCCCGTCCGGCTTCAGGGGTACCTTACCGGGACGGCCGACCTTCTGTTTGAATGGAACGACCGCTTTTATCTCGTGGATTGGAAGAGCAATGTGGCAGGCAACGGACATCCGGAGGACTATACCGAGGAAGCCATGGACGCCGTCATGCGCGAACACGGCTATCGCCTGCAGTATCTCATTTACCTCACGGCGTTCTGTCGCTTTTTGGCGCAGCGCTTCGGAGAAACGTTTGAAGCGGCCTACGATCGGGTGGGCGGTGCCTTTTACGTCTTTCTGCGCGGTGCGGGCGAGGGGAGTCCCACGCAGGGAATTGTGCGGGATCGGCCGCCCGTGGAACTCTTATCGGCTTTAAATGATTTCTTTGCGAGAGGTGAGGTGCTCTGATGAATCCCGCGAATGATGAGAAACTCACCGAAAAGGCGTGGCTTGCCATGGGAGCGGCCCTCCTGCGGACGGCGGAGCGCAACGGTGCCGTGCTCACGGATGAAGCTCGTACGCAATTTCAGTCGGCCATGACGGCGTTGGCGCAAGCCGATACGGAAAAAAGCGTTTGTGCCGCGCTGCCCGCGACGGACGAGGCGGTATTGGAAGTGTGGAAGGCGGCGGGGTTGCTGGCTGAAAACGAAAAGGCCGGAACGCCGCTCGTGTTAGATCGTGATGAGGTGCGTCACCGGCTCTACACCTCGCGGCAGTTTGCGGAAGAAGCGGAGTTGGCCCGGAGGTTTGTTCGGGCAGCCGCGGCCCCCGAGAAAGCCGTCGCCATGCCTGAATCACTTGAAACCGCGTTCCGTGAACGGGATCGGTCGTTTTTTGAGCGATCTCGGGAGGCGGAGGACGCCGCAAAACGACAAGAATGGGCGGCCGGCGTCGAACGGCAGTACGACGCCGTGAAGCGGGCGCTGACGCATCGCTTTTCCGTCATTACGGGCGGGCCCGGTACTGGGAAGACGTCCACGGTGGTGCGCATTCTGACGACGCTTTTGGTGACGGAGGGGCGCGACCTCAGAATGGTTCTCACGGCCCCCACGGGGAAAGCCGCGGGGCGTATGCTGGAAGCCGTGGAAGAAGAGTGCCGCGCGGTGCCCGCGCTTTATGCGCCCGTCGTTCGGGCGTTGGAAGAAAAACGCATCACGGCGCAAACGATTCATCGACTCCTTTTGACCCCCACGGAAAGTGGGGAAAAACCGTCGGAAGCGTCGCCCCTGACGGCGGATGTGCTCGTCGTGGACGAAGCGAGCATGATCGATCAGCGATTGGCGCTGCGCCTGATGCGCGTTACGGATCCGACGGTGACGCGCGTAGTGTTCTTGGGGGATAAATATCAGTTGGCGGCCGTGGGGCCGGGGTCGGTTTTCGCGGATTTGACGGCGACTACCGGGCCGTTGTCGGGCGTAGTGACGGAATTTACCTACAGTTTCCGTTTTGGGGATACATCTTCGATCGGGTGCGCGGCCCGCGCCGTGAATCAGGGGGACGCAGATACGGCGTTAGTAAATCTTCCTGCCGTTACGAAATTTGCGGCGAAGGACTTTAAAGGGGGCGAAGAAGCGACGGGGCGAGCCTATTCACGGGATCGGACGCCCCCGGTGGAAAAGCGCCTCGCGGATTGGATCGGTGCGGCGCTGCCGAACTTTATGGCAGCGGTCGAAAAGCGACGGAATGTTCATGAAGCGCGCGATCTCACTGAACGGGAGACGCGGCGGCAGTTAGACGAAGCCATGCTGACGGCGTTTAACGAGAGCCGACTGCTCTGCGCACAGCGCCGGGGGAGAAACAGCGTGACGACGGTGAATGCTTTCGTGGCTCAGAAAGTGAGGGAAGCCGCCCGCGCGCGGCCCGACGACGAGTTTTACGTGGGGCGCATCATCATCGTGCGTGCCAACGACAGGGCGACTGAACTCTTTAACGGCGACGTCGGCGTGGTGACGTACGCGGAAAACGGTGCGGGGTGCGACGTCTTCTTCGGTGACCGCTACGTGCCGGCGGCTTTGCTTCCTTCGCATGACACGGGGTTTGCACTCACGGTGCATCAGTCGCAGGGGTCGCAGTTTACGTCGGTGGCCGTGGTGCTTTCGGACGATCCGGTCTCGGCCCTTACGACGCGCGAACTTCTTTATACCGGCATTACCCGAGCCAAAAAACGAGCGGTAGTGTTTGCGTCGGAAAGGGTGATCCGTAAAGCCGTCGCCACGCCCGTGCGCCGCTTGGGCGGTATGGCCAAGCGCCTTTCGGAAGCGATGGCTTTTGTGGAACAACAGGAAGGTTGAA
>ULUT01018865.1_pt1 | contig 10976 bp, 11 predicted proteins | sample 1958691 | NCBI WGS metagenome assembly ULUT01 (sample SAMEA4835766, study PRJEB28245) | human gut metagenome | biome: gut microbiome; material: fecal sample | place: Denmark | collected 2008 | reverse complement strand
GCAAAGCCGAACGCCGAGAACACTCAGCCTGAAGCGACGCCCGCAAAAGTTGAAAACTCCGCCGCCACCCTCATTGCCAAAGAAATGACGCAGGCGGACAAAGCACCTAAGGCAACGCCGCAGCAGAACAACACGCCGGCAGCCGTCGAAAAGCCCCGCCCCGCACCTCAGCCCCGGAAGGCACCTGCCGTGCCGCGCCAGACGATGCACTTTAAGGCCGCACGCGGTACGACGACGCACCTGCCGCCCCCGAACCGCCGCCGTCGCTATGTGGACGAATCCGTTCCGCAGGTTCGGACGGAATACCGTCACGGCTCTGACGCGTTTTCCTACGCCTACTTCAAGCGGGCCTGCTTCTTCTATTCCGACCCCGCGCAGATGTACTTCGAGCGCAATTTCCAGCGCGTGGATCGCGCTTTGCAGATGATTTCCTTGATCTGCGGCATCATCGGCAACCCGGAAGTGGCGGAACGCCGCACGAAGGAAGCGGAAACCTTGGCGAAGACGCTTGAAACGAAGCTCATCAAGGCGATTGAAAACCTGCAAAGGCAGATGAACGACAAGAACATTCCGGAAGACGAACAGGTTCCGTCCTACGACCACAAGCGCCAGTACACGCCGGCCCTGCATACGCCGCAGGCCGTGCAGTTCGTGACGATTGTGAGCCTGTTTGACCGCCTCGTAGCTCGACTGGACGGCGCATGGTTTAACGCCATCATGAAGCGCAGCGACACCAAGGCCGTCATCGAAAAGTGGCTTGAAGAGCTCAACAACTATATTTCCGCCCTGAATGCTCTCCGGAGCGCCACGCTTCAGGAAGCCCGCAATTCAGGCAACCAACAGCGTGCGAAGGCGGTTGTGCAGCGTGTTGAAGAAGCTGCCAAGCGCGTTGAAGAGGATCACACCAACGACACGATTGAATCAAAGACCGTAGCGGTGGAACCTAAGGCGACGCCCAAGGTAAAAGCCGATACCGCCGAAAAGCCCGCCTCCCCTGTCAAGGAAAATACCATGACAACGGAAACGGCTTCTGCCGACGAACCTCAGCCCCAAACCAGCGGTGCAGCCTGATGCCGGATTCTGAGAAACACAACGCATCGTTCTTCAATGTGAGATGCCCGCGAACCGGGCGTCTCATCCTTAACGTTCTGAAGGACTTCCCTCAGAAGAATGATCCGAACTTCAACGTGTCTCCGGAAACGTATGACGAAGTCTTGACCGCCACGCTTCGCGAGCACCGCGATCAGTTCTTTCGTTTTCTGGACTTCAAGGGCAACTATTATCAGGACAAGCTCACAGGAGAGACGGTTCCGCAAATTTACTTTCCGTCGGATCCCCGATACAGCCGTCTGCCCTACAAAAGCACAGGGTTCTTCTCCGAAGACTTTCGTGCGCTGATCTTGGAGTTAGACACGGTGTACATGCGGATTGAAGCGTGCCGACTGATGGGACTTCTCGGTGTGAAGGAATACCACCAACACGTGCGGCAACTTGAGGGCGGTACTTTCAACGCCTTTGTGCGGCTCCGAAGAGCTTTTTCAAAAGCACTAAAAGACGCCGCGTCAACAGACTAACCGAAATGCCTTCCCCCGCATATCGCGGGGGATTTTGCTATTCAAACGACGGCAGATACGTAATCGCTTCCGAATAGATCAAAGCCTCCATCAACCCGGCGGCGGATTCACCCCGCAGGAGGTCGGAAACGACTTTCGCCAATTCGCCGTTCACCGCGCCGAACCACTTCACGCTGTTGATTCGCTCTTTACCTTCTGTCGTATCACGGTAATCCGTTTCCAGACGACGCTCAACTAACTCCTGAAGCCGTTGAGCATAGTCTTTCGCCAATTCCGGCGTTTGACAATTCATGCCGCAGCGGCTCACGAGCATATCCACCAAGGTATTCGATTCGCCGGCAGCAAGAAGACTGAGGTACCGTGTGACGGAAACCACCGATTCCTGAGCCAAAACGGCGGCTGACGCCTTCTCGGAGGGACTGCCGAACTCTCCGCCGCTCACGAGGCTGAAGATTGTGTTGTAGCGCTTTGTAGCCGCCCGCACGAGCTTGTCGGAGTCCGTCGTGTTGAAACCCGCTTGACGAAGGACGTTTTCAAGACGAATTTTCTGGGACTTTTTGAAGAACTGCGCACACTTCACCGTCTCGTCACCGAGGCGGTCAGCGGCCGAACAACGGTCAAAGTAGTCGTATTCCGCCGGCGACGGTTCGGCGGCAATTCGCGCTTTCAAAACCGCAGGTCGCCGCTGCAAATCGCTCAAACGACCTTGCTCCGAACCATAGACCGCCGCCTTCACATAGGCGTCTTCCGCTTTTTGGGTGTCGCCTTCGGTGAACCGCCAGTCGCCGTAAGTCAAACAAGCAGACGCCGACTCAAGGTAACAGCCTTTCCGGAGCAATTCTTCCGCACGTTCTTTGTTGTGCCTGCCGCCGACGCCGAGTCCGAAGTCATTACCCAGAACAGCGCAGGCCAATCCCGAAGCCGCCCCCTTTGCCCTTTGACAGGCCGCGTCAAGGTACCCGCCGATGTGGACATTTTCACCCAAGGCCGAAATAAAGCATCCGGCCCCGGTGTTTCTGCCGTCGCTTTGGCAAACGCTGCGAGCCTTGGCATAGAAATCGGCATTACGGACTTGAAGAAGGTCTGAAACATAATCCGACTGATTGAGAAGTTCGTCAAGACGAGGCTCGCCTTCATTTACCCGGGCCGCCGCTTTCAGATCTTCCCAAACCGGCACCATACGATCCATCCAATCGCGTACGCAGTCGTCCGAAAGACAGAACGACCGTTCGGATTCCTGTAGGTGCTTCAACCGCAGGGGCCAGTCAACCCGTTCTTCCGGAAACGTCAGGCGCACGTCTTCAATGAGTTCGCCCAAGTCTTCGTCTGCGCGAGAAAGCTCCGGATTTGCACAGATGGCTTCTTCGGCAAAGGTATAGGCCGATGAGCAGTTGAAGCTGGCGGCTTGGACATTCGAGCCCCACAGCGTCAGAGCCATAACGGCAGCGGAAATAATGTGCAGACGCATAAGGCTTAACGAGGAATCTGGTGCTGCTGAGTTGTGAACGCTTGAGAAGTCGAAGCGCTGAAGTGATTGACGGCGATGCTTGCCAACTGAAGCAAAGCGACACCGAGGATCGTGAGGAATAAGACAAGAAGAGCCAAGCGGACTTTCTGCATGACAATCTCCGAAAGGTTTGGAAACTGTCATTGTCGTTAAGGGTTTAAGGAGGATAACAGGGTTGCTTGGGGATAAAACCCAAGAAACAAATTCTGTTTGACCTACTGTGAATTTTTTAAAGAAACGAAATGATAGTTCAACCTAACTTTGTCGTATGTCATTAAAACAGTAATCGTTTAAACAAAAACGACTAACACACAATACACAAAGATAAGCAATAATTCCGCCAAAAATATCAGGTATTCGGGATTTCTGGTTGATGGGGTACTCGGGAGAAAAAATCACTCTTCGGGAAATCTGGTTGATAAAGTGCCATTCAAGCAGTTAATCGCCCGAGTGTGACTGGCACCAGCGATCTGTTATTTCCATGTCAAGGGATGGTGATGAGTTTTTCCCATAATTCACAGGGAATCTCGTTGACTGCCATCAACCAACTTTCCCGAATACCCAACTTAAATAGAAAATTTAATATAGATACTTTTACCAACAATTCAAATCGAAGCAAAGATGCTCAGTCTGACGTCTTTTTGACACCTGCAACGAAGACAGTAGGAAGTGCTTAAGAATTGAGCACGGTTTAATGATGATTAAACAAACAGTTCTCATGTTAATTCAGTCTTCTTGTCAAAGGTCGTCCAAGAGTTTGTGCAAAAAATCACCGCAAAATTTGCAAAAATTATTGAGTTATCCACAGGGTGTGGATAACTCGGCAAGGGATAGTGATATTTCAGGCACTTTTCGACTCCCTAAAGTGATATTTCAGGCACCAATCTCTGGTTGAAGGTGATATTTCAAGCACTCAACGTAAGGGCAAAGTGATATTTCAGGCACCTTAAGGTGATATTTCAAGCACTAATCGGTGATATTTTAAGCACTTATTCGGTTGTGGATAACTCGCTAATCGACTGATTTAAATACGAAATCGCCCCTTGTGGAAAACTCCTTAACCTTTCTTTTAACCTTTCTTTTAACCAATGCTAGCAAGAAGGGCACCTGCAAAAGCTGTGCAGCAGCCCACACGCTCTACCCGATTTGACTTTCTACCCGTTTTCTCATTTACTTTTCCCTAGACAGGGGAGAAGGTTATGTTCGCGATACCCCTTAGAATGGCTCTAAACCCGCTTCTAAGCATCAAGACGCCTTGTTCCCCTACCAGCACTCACCCGTGAAGTCCCTCAACGCGCTCAGGCGGTTTTAAGCAGACGCAAAAAAAGCCGCTGCGTCTCCACAACGGCTATCTTCTACTCAAGCTCTTTGCAGCCCAGCTCATCCTTGCTTACATATAGGCCTGGTGCTGCTGGTACTAACTCTGTTTGAGAGGGCGGCTCATTCTTCCAAACGTAGAACACTCGCTCGTCTAAATGCCCTCTTGGTGGCTTACTTACCCAATAAGAATTAATCGCTCCAACCCGAACCATTAAGTTGAGCGCTTTCATAAGAAGTTGAACAAACTTTTTCGGTTCCGAGGTAAGTCGGCTATATTTTTGTATTTTTTCAACTTTATGAATCTGACAATTAGCCTTTTGCCCCATAACAACAATCTGAATTAATTTTGCTAATTCGTTTGATTTTAATTTTTTCCTTACTTCCCAATCAATCAAACCATACTCATTGTTAGAAAACAACTTTGCAAACCGTTCATCAAAACTAAAGTAAAGTTCGTTACCATCAAAACAGTCTAATGTCTTCAACAAATTTAAAGAAACAAATTTACCTAAACTAAACTTATTTTTATCAGATTCGCTCTCAATATAAACTACGGCATTACGTAACCTTTTTGCTGATTCTTTCAGCAAAGCAATGTTCTGTCCGCTTTTTTGCCAACCAAGTTTTCTGATCAATTCCATAGATTGAACTTTGCACGATGCCCCCAATTGTCCATTGCATGCATCAAGCAACAAATGCCATACGTCCCAATCAAATTGACAAAGTCCTTGTCCACTGAATCGAAGAACCGTCGTTGCTCGCGAAAACATGACGGCATTGGCAAACATTGGTCTTCCTTCTTTTTTGTTCATGACGCCGAATAATGCCGACAGTTCCAAGATATTTGAAGCAGGGGTATTCTTGTCCTTAACCCACCCCCGTAAATGCATTGCTACCGGCCCCCAGCACTCAGGACGCTTCAAATATGATTGGATGGCTAACCATTCGCGCATCCCTTTGTCTACGCCTGTTTTTTTATTGCTCTCATACTGATTATGTATGTCATCAATGCGAAGAGCTTCTACAAGAAGTTCAGTCTGAACTTCTTGCGAAAGCTCATTCACTTTGTAAACACTATCAGAGTGACTGGGTTGCTTCTCAATCCAGCGTTGTAACTCAATAGACCGGGGCATGACTCTGGGGGATAAGTCAGTTCTTTATCGCAAGCGCATGAACAGTTTTTGACGAAATGGTATAGGTCAGTATCTCGTAATTGACACAGTCGAAACCGTTGATCAGAGTAATGACATCCTCTCGTTTACCATCCTGTGAACTAAAATGAAGGACAGCTGACAACCTAATCAAAATTTTCTTGAGCGTTTCAAACGAGGTAAATCGCAACCCGAGACACAATTCTTGACAAGTCACCTGACAAGGGACATCAAGCCGCCCGTCTGCGAGTCGAATCAACTCATCAAACACACGCCAGTCGTTGACATCAAGCTGTTCGCCCGTAAACGTCACCACACAATTGTTATCCGCCATCACCACATAATCTCGTAAGAAAGCACGAGTGGGTTGAGTGCGCTTTACCTTGGTAGCCAAGGCTTCTCGAACGTTCGGGATTTCGGTACCGAAAGAATCGTGTGACACAGTTAGCTCCTAAAGGATGAAAGTAGTCCATTCTCTGCGCTGAGCCCAACCTCCACTAGCGATAACTTGGGCGTTTCACCTCGGAAATTTACAGTTGCACAACGCACGTTTGGTTATGTAAGTATATGCACGTTATGACATACAAACGGATAGGTATTTACCCACAAAAGAAATAGTGCTTATTCCACTCTCATCCTAATGAAATCATACAACTGCATTTTATTTGCTTTCCCTCATGGAGAGTAAATTCCTTTCCTCTTAGGAAAGCGCCTTTGAGTGACGATTTTTGTCCCCCAAACATCTTGGTTCGGGCATAATGACTTGCGTAGGCTTCATCGCCTCATCCCGATCATGCGCCGCCGTAGCGGAATTGCAGCCGTGCCAAAAGCCGGTATTCGGGAACCTCCTGCCCGCCTATGGTTACTGCCCATGGGCGGGCCTTATCATTTAAAACCCATGAAAAAGCCCCAACCTGTTTCCAGATTGAGGCCCGTTCGCCATCTATATTTTCTACGCCGCCGGCGCTGGTTGTTTCCCTTCTACGATGTCCAAGAACGTCACCATCTCCGGCACACCCCCATCTTTGCCGACAAAGGCTTGCGCCGCCCGCATATCACCTACGGTCGTCACCCGGAGAAACGCTTCCAACGTCGGCAAAACATCCAAGCACTGGTCATAGACCGCGCCGCTCATCGGCCCGGGCCGATAAAACTCTTCTTGGAAACTCTTCAACAACGTGTTGAAGGTCGTCTTGAGTTTTTCTGTCTCAACCATCCGATCCGACAGATAAACGCCAATTGCCCAATAGACAGCGACGACGATCAGATCTTCAGTCCGCTTCTGTGACAGGCGAAGCCGCATCAGGCGAGAACGGATAACAGACAAGCAGTCCTGCACCGTAGACTCGGGAATGGATTGCTTGGCGATGTGCTTGTTGGGGTTGTACTTCTTGGTACGTTTCTGAGCCACGATCAGACCTCTGCTTTCCGAATCATCCGCCGAATCCACTCAGACCCTCCAAGAATGCGCAGCTTTTCCCTGTCCTTTGCGGACATGGACACGCAGACGCGCACAAACCCTCCGTCCAGCATCCGTCTGCGTCCGGGCGACTTCGGCATTTTCCGCTTCGGCTTATCGGCCTTTGCCGGATTTTCTAACCGCTTTTCTTCCATACCCTTTCCAACTCACACCCATAAAAATTACGCGAGGGGACACGCGACTTCAGTCGCGTGAGGAATCGCGTCCTCCTTTCTGATTTCGGTTAAATACGTTTTCTTCAATTCAACCAGTTTTAGTTTTCTGTAACTGGCACCTGATGAGATTCGTTTTCCTGACAAGGTTCGTATGTCAAAATCACCGCGAAGTCTGCGTCCAAAAACGAAAACTTCTTGTCCTTGATAGCGAACTTTGTCGAACAGCCGAAACCCCTTGACCTCGTACGGGGCTTGTTGCCGTTTCCGGACGCCACCCTTAAGAATGGACATCTTGTAAATCTGCCGATTGTGCTTTCGGGTCTGCTTCTGGAAGAAGTACTCGCCCAGACGTTTTGCCCCGAGGTTGCCGGCAATGCAGAAGGCGTCCGTCGTCTTCGTCTTGGCAAGGCCGCAACGGATGCGGGTGTTCTTCGTCAGATAGCCGTAGGTATTTCGGACTTCAAGCTCCGGACACTGCGCTTTCAAACGATTAAAGAACGTCCACCGCATGATTCCCATGAAGGCGGCGTCTCGGAAGGACTGTCCGCGTTTTGCCTTCAGTGCGATCTTTCCTGCGTGATACGCCTTATGGCACGTCTCGCAAAGCGTGATCAAGTTGTTCGGCGTGTTCCCACCCGTTTTACGGCTTTCGAGGTGGTGGACGTTGAGAATCGGATCTTTGGATTTGCCGTGGCAGTGGCAGCATTTATGGCCGTCGCGGAAGAGGACGTATTCTCGGACGTTCCAGAAGCCGAGCTGGTCGCCCTGCTGGTACTCCGTCCCTTCAATGTCCGGGTTCTTGATCTTCTGGATGTCAAAAGCCGCCGTTTCGACGACGATCTTCGTCACCGGAAGGAGTTTCCGGACAGCCGCCACCCGGGACAGGTGGGCGTTGATTTTGTTCTCAACGCTCGGGGCGAGCCAGCCTTTGTTCTTGTTGTGGACACGGTTATCGAAGCGCGGGGCACGATGACGTGTCTTGCGGTTACGGCGAGCACGACGAAGTTCACGGCGCGTCGACAATAAGTCCACTACGTCGGTACGCAACTGCACCGACGACGCATAAAGTTCGGCCTTGTCGGTTGAAGCCGACAAACCGATCTCCTTGGAACCCGCTTTCACGCCCAACGTTACCGGCTGCACGGTTTCACCCGTGGCTTGGGTGAGTTGAATCGTAAAAGGTGTACGACGCTTTACTACCGCCTTTTCCTCTTTGAGGAGCAACCGCGCTTTCGCCGGTGAACACGGCATCAGCGGTTGACCTCGTTTGTTCAAAACAAATACTCTCAAGTTTGTCTCCTCGGGCTTGCGCCCGGTTGTAATCCTTCGCCCAGGTTGGAAGGGGTTTCTTACCCGCAACACCGCACCTACCTCTCAGTGCTTTTAATCACGGGCCGCAGAGCGCGGGACTAGGATTGACATCCCGCGGTGCCTATGCATTCCCAACCAACGTAGTTCGTTTCCTCACTGGGGCTAGTCAATCAAGGCTTGTTTTCACAAGCCTCTGCCTTCAGGCAGGGGTGGTTGACTTTACGGCAAAACGCCTGATACTCACCGGTTTACAGCTTCCTTGAAGGCTGCGCCGGCAGTGAACTTCGGGGCCTTGCAGGCAGCGATCTTGATCGTCTTACCGGTCTGCGGATTACGACCTTCGCGTTCACCGCGTTCTACGCGTTCAAACGTACCGAAGCCCACGAGCTGCACCTTGTCGCCGGCGGCCACGGTTTCCGTGACGGCTTCGACGAAGCCCTTCAACACCTTATCGGCGTCCGCCTTGGTGACGCCCGTCTTATCGACGATGGCGGCAATGAGTTCCTGACGATTCATTTTGGTCTCCTGATATGAAGAGTTAAGTTATATAAGTATACGCACTTTGTGCGACGTTTTGTCAAGCAAAAACGTTGTTTTCCATCTTTGGTGGTAACGCCAGACACAACAGATTCGCGTACCCCAATAGTTGCGACAAGAACATCAGCATCACTTCGACAGTGAACGAGCCTTCCAACAGCGTGTCAGGATCAGAGAGCAGCATATCGGAGTATCCGCTTGCCATCGTCCACACCCGAACCATGACGAGCACGGCACAGAAAGGCGAACCGAGCGCTAAGACGACAAACACCATACCGGAGAGTCCGGCCTCGTGATAACGCCGCACGGCCAACGCTGTCGCCGGAATAATTGACACGAGCATGAAGACGAAATACAACAGTCCCGCCCCCGCCGCAATCAAGGGCTCGTACGACACCCAAAGGCTGTCTTCGTCTGCCAACTCTATGGCGTAGAAACTCTGAAAGAGATCCTGCCACGAGAACGCCATAAACGACGTTACCAGCGCTACCAGGACGGAATTCAACAGGAACAGCGTCAGCACAAAGTACCAAAACTCCTCACGGGAGGCAGTTCCGGAGAACGTACAGAAATGGTGCCGGCTGTAGGCCCTCGCGAAACATCGGAAGATGGTCTTCATCGAAATTCTCCTTGTCCAAAACAAAGGGCGGGTGTCCTCTTTAGAAGCAAGAAAGGAACGGCAGGGCACACACGGGACACCCCTTCCCCGCCGTCCCTCTCTTTTAGGGAACGGGCGGCGCAGCAACGACTGCCGGCTGTCCGAAATAGCAACTGGCGGCAAAACCCACGGCCAACACCAAGACGAATGCGCCGACAATGAGGCAGCGCGTCGTCAATTCGCTGCGGCGCTTGATGGCCGCATTGACGGACTGCAAGGATTGAATCGTCCCTTCCAACTGTCGGCTGTGGTTGATGACGGCCTGACAGAGTTGTTCGGTGACGTTTTCAATCTTCACGATGCGTTCGGCGACGGCAAAATTGACCTCGGCTTTTTCAAGCGGATCCTGCTTCGTCTGCCGTCGGATTTTGTTACCGGATGCCGACTTTCGGGTGACGCGGCCTCTCGTGGCCGGACACCCGTGCCGTAAAAACTTCCGCAGACGCCGTTGTGCATTCTGAGCCCGTCTGCGATAGAAAATCGCGACGTACCCGGGCGTAAAGAGCATCCCGTTGCGAAGCGCCCGGCGAGCCCCTTCGGTGGTAGGTACACCGAACACGGCCTCCAGCGCTTTCCAATCGTCCAAGGTCGGTTCCTGCCGACCTCTTAACCAGTCCCAAACAACATCCTCCGGCACTTTGCCCGCAATATCCTTGATCGTGAAGTCGTTGGCGATCATAAGGTCTCGGAAGTTGATGACGAACTCCCGACCAAGCCCCTCCCGTTGTCTTGGATTTGTTTCCTCTCCTTTGAGGAAAGCAGGTTCCTTTCCTATGACACCTGCCAACGGTTCATTCGGTCCCGCCGACGCTTTCAAATTCTCCGCTTCGTCGATCTCGGCTCCGTTCAAAAGCCAGTCGTCGTTTTCCGCCGGGCTGCCGGCAGTCTCAGTCCTTTTGTCCTCTCGCATCCCCGTTCTCCTTACTGCCGACTCACCGCTTTCGTCATTTCTTTCGACAGTTTTTCAAACGTTTCACCCACAGAGCGATCCAATGCCATAACGTCCCTTTGCAGCCACGCTTCATACCGCCGACCGATACCGGCCTCTTCTTCGGGTGAAGCACCGATGAGAGTCGACCACCCGCCGATATGCGCGTCATGCGTCGTTTTCAGCATCGCGTCCAGCGTGTTCATCCGCTTCAAAGCCAAACCACAGAATTCCGCCACCGTCGGCTTATCCGCAAACGCCGTCTCCATTGCCGTGAAAAACCACCTGAAATCCTGCGTGAGGTGGTAGTAGTTCCTGGACTTCCCAACAACGTTGCACTCAAGCCTTCGGATCT
>ULUT01045446.1_pt1 | contig 10978 bp, 5 predicted proteins | sample 1958691 | NCBI WGS metagenome assembly ULUT01 (sample SAMEA4835766, study PRJEB28245) | human gut metagenome | biome: gut microbiome; material: fecal sample | place: Denmark | collected 2008 | reverse complement strand
CCAATAAAAATTATTATGAAATTGAAATTAATTATGAATTATTTAATAATTTTATTAATTTAGATAAAAGCATTCAAGAGCTATCTCAAGAGTTAATCAAAAATGTTGATGATATAAAAAGTTTTTGCATCGGAGCTTTTTTAGGCTGTGCAACTTCAAGCATTAAGATTTCTGAAAATCCACAAGATGTAACAACTTCAGGCTATCACTTGGAGTTTGATTCTAAAAATCACGATTTCCTTCTTTTGCTTTCAGAGTATTTAGCTCAGTTTGACATCAATGCAAAAATTTTAAAAAGAAGAAACAATTTTGTTTTATATGTAAAAGACGCTGAACAAGTTAGCGATGTATTAGCTTTTGTTGGCGCCAATAATAGCGTGCTTGAATTGCAAAACGAAATTGTCAAAAGAGAATTTAGAAATAAAATCAACAGGCAAACAAATTGCGAGAGTGGAAATATAACTAAGATGGTCAACGCTAGTATGAAACAATTAGATGCAATAGAAAAGATTGAATCAACTATTGGCCTTTCATCTCTCGCTCCCGACCTAGAAGAAGTGGCAATATTAAGGCTTGCAAATCCAGAAGAATCATTGAACGATTTGCTTAAACTGAGCACTTTAAATTTAACAAAAAGCGGGCTCAATCATAGACTTAGAAAATTAATTTCAATAGCCGATAATTTAACTTGATTTTAAATTAAAAGCGTAGTAAAATTTACTTATGGAAAAATTCATTCACTTACATAATCACACTGAATATAGTTTGCTTGACGGCTGTGCAAGAATTAAAAAACTTGTAGAAGTTACTGCGGAACGCGGCTGGCCAGCAGTTGCAATCACCGACCACGGAAATATGTATGGTGCATTGCAATTTTATTCTGCTTGCTTAGCAAAAGGTATCAAGCCTATTATTGGCACTGAATTTTATGTTAGTGAAAATTTATATGATAAATCTGGCAAACAAAATTTTTATCATCAAATTTTGCTTGCAAAAAATAACGTTGGCTACAAAAATCTTTTGAAATTAAACTCCATCGCTTTCAAAGATGGATACTATTACAAGCCAAGGGTTGATTTTAAAACAATAGAACAATATCACGAAGGTTTGATTTGTTTGAGTGCCTGTTTGGCAGGCAAATTGCCTCAACTTATTTTAAGTAGGCAATTTGATGAAGCGGAAAAACTTACATTATGGTATAAGTCTGTTTTTGGCGATGATTTTTATTTGGAAATTCAAAATCACGGTCTTCCAGAGCAACAAGAAGTTAACAGATATTTAAAAACTTTGTCTGAAAGGCACGGAATTAAACTTGTTGCAACAAACGACTGCCATTACATTAACAGAGAAGATGCTGAGATGCAAGATATCTTGATGTGCGTTCAAATGGGTAAGCGCGTTGACGACCCTGACAGGCTAAAATTTTCAACTGACCAATTTTATTATAAAACCTATGAAGAAATGGCAGAAGCGATGAAAGGTTATGAAGAAGCACTTGCAACGCCATTTGAAATTGCTGACAAAGTTGATGTTGTTATTAGGTCTAAAGCCCACGGCGATATTATTGGATTAGACAGCAAATATGTTATGCCTGCTAACGAAAACTACATCCCTAAATATGTGCCTGAAAACGGAATGACGCCTTATGAATTTTTGCGTGATTTAACAATGAAAGGCTTGAAGGAAAGATATAAGGAAGTAACGCCTGAAATTATGCAAAGGGCGGAATCCGAACTTGAAATTATCAATTCTCAAGGCTTTGTTGAATACTTTTTAATCGTATGGGATTATATCAATTATGCTAGGCAAAATGGGATTCCAGTTGGTCCTGGCCGTGGTTCTGGTGCGGGAAGTATTGTTGCTTATGCGAGCGGAATCACTCGTGTTGACCCTTTAAAATATGACTTAATCTTTGAAAGATTTATTCATAAAGAGCGTGTTTCAATGCCTGATTTTGACGTTGATTTCGATTATGATAGGCGTAGTGAAGTTATTGAATATGTTAAAAGAAAATATGGCGATGACCACGTCGCTTTGATTGCAACCTTTGGAACAATGGCGGCTAAAAACGCTATAAGAGATGTTGCAAGAACTTTAAATATGCCATATTCTGAAGCGGATAAAATAGCAAAGTTAATTCCAAATAAATTGCCTGCGGGCATCAAAAAACCTCCTGTTTTAAAATATTATTTTGGTGTAACTGGCGATGAAAAAAATGATAAGTATATCATTCCAGAATTAAGGCAACTTTATGATGATGACCCATTTGTCAAGAAAGTTTGCGATTTGGCAATCAAACTTGAAGGAACGCCAAGAAATGTTTCAACTCACGCTTGTGGAACTTTAATTGCTCCTGACGCGGTTGATAATTTTGTTCCACTTTCTAGAAGTGGCGATGATATTTCAACTCAATACAATATGATTGAATTGGAACAACTTGGGCTTTTAAAAATGGACTTTTTGGGGCTTAGAACTTTGACTGATATTAACAAAGCCCTTAAGTATATTAAAGAAGACAAGGACATTGATATCGATTTCTACGATATGGAATACGATGATAAAAATGTTTATGATTTGATATCTTCTGGAAACACTGAAGCGATATTCCAACTTGAAAGTGAAGGAATGAAAAAGTTTATGAAAGACTTAAAGCCAGACTGTTTGGAAGATATTATCGCTGGCGTGTCGCTCTATCGCCCTGGTCCAATGGATTCTATTCCAAGATATATTAAAAACAAACAAAACCCAGACAAAATTGTCTATGCCCACCCTTGCCTTGAAAAGATACTTGACGTTACTTATGGCTGCATTGTTTACCAAGAGCAAGTTATGAAAATTTTCCAAGTTATGGGCGGCTATAATATGGGTCAAGCGGACAATGTTCGACGCATTATGGGAAAGAAAAAAGTTGAAAAAATGCCTGCCGAAAAGAAGAAATTTATTGAAGGTTGGGAAGACCCAAGAGGCATAAGTCCAATTCCGGGAGCACTTAAACTCGGAATCCCAAGAGAAGTTGCCGAACAAGTTTTCCACGAAATGGAATCCTTTGCGCAATACGCCTTTAACAAATCGCACGCCGCAGCTTACGCGTTTTTAACTTATCAAACGGCATATTTAAAATGTTATTATGAAATTTATTTCCTTTGCTCTGTATTGAACAACAGAATTACAAATGCAGACGAAATTAAAAAATATGTAACATATATCAAATCGGAAGGATATGAAGTTTTACCACCTGATATAAACAAAAGTAAAACTTACTTCTCTGTTGAAAATGGAAACTTAAGATTTGGGCTTGCAGCAATTAAAAATGTTGGCGTTGCATTGATAGAGAATATTATTGCTGAAAGGGAAGCAAACGGCGAATTTAAAGACTTTTTGGACTTCATTAAGCGTGTAGATAGTGCTGCACACAATAAAAGATGTTTGGAAAGTTTAATTTTGGCTGGAGCGTTTGACTGTTTTGGCGTTTATCGTTCTCAACTTATGAGTATATATGATATTGCAGTCAGCAGGGAGGCGTTGGAAAGGAAGAAAAAAGCAAGCGGACAATTTTCTTTGTTTGATACTTTTGAAGATGAAAAGCCAGTTTTAGAAGATAAAATTGACTACCCTGATATAAAAGAATTTAATAAAGATGCAAAATTAAAGTTTGAAAAAGAAGTTGTTGGAATTTATATTTCTGGAAACCCACTTGACGAGCATTTAGACAAATTTAAAGATTTCAATTTGAAATCAAGTATGTTACAACCTGTTGAAGATGAGTTTGAAGAAGATGAAGACGATTCATCACCTAAATATTCAACAGATATTCAAAACGATATGAAAGTTACTTGTGGTGGAATTTTGTCTGATTGCAGAAAAACTGTAACAAAAAACGGCAATAGAGAAATGGGATTTGCGCAAGTTGAAGACCCTTATGGAACGATAGATTTGATGTTCTTCCCAGATAATTACAGAAGATTAAAATCGCTCATTGTTGATGACAATTTAGTTACAGTTAAAGGTCATTTGAGCATAAGAGATGGCGAAAAACCAACTGTCATAGTTGAAGATTTAATTCCTTGGAAAAAGGTCGAGAATCAAGAAAAAGAAGAAAACAATCAGCCATCTAAAAAACTGTATTTGAGATTTGATACGACAGATATAATTTTATATAATAAAATTGTTTCAGTTATTGCAACTTATCCGGGAGAAAGCGAAGTGTTTGTAAGATGTTTAAAAACAGGCAATGCTTTTAAAATGAACAAAACTGTTCAAATATCAAACCACTTGGAAAATGAACTTTGCGGAATATTAGATGAAGGAAATATAATCATTCAGTAATTAAAAAATGGGCAAATAGCCCATTTTTTTTTAACTCCTGTCATTGTTTACTTTTTCATAACTTTGCTCTCTGTCATACTCGCGATTATCTTCTTTACTTTCCTGCTTTTCAGGCTTGTTTTTAAACACGTGAATTCTTCCTTTCCCGCGAATAGCCATAATCACAAGCCAAAGAGCAGCAAAACCAAATATGATATAAAAGATACGACTAAACATTGATGATTGCGTGCCAAAAAATCCTGCAATGATATCATATTGCAACATTCCTATACTTAACCAATTTACGCAACCAAATAGTGTTAATAAAAAACATATAAAAGTTATCATATTTATATTTTTTGTTTTATTCAATTTTTTATACATTTTTGGCAGTCAAAATTCCCTTTGTAATTACCTTTCTGTATACTCATATTGGAGGAATTTATGCAAAACGATGAATTAAAACAAAGATTTGAAGAAATTGATAAAAGATTTGCTTTCTCTGAAAAAAAAGAATCTGTTGACCTAACAAGCGTTAATAAAAAATTAGAGGGATTACAACTTTTTAGAGAAAATATGTCCGATAGAGTGCTAGCTTTAGATGCTTCTGTTAACAATTTGTTAGAAAGCGATGTGACAAAAAACGACCAAATAATTTCATTGCAAAATAGAGTTGACTCTCTTGAACAAAATAGTGTTTCAGATGAAAACCTTGCGCAAATTCAATCAAATACTGACAGCATATCAGCAATCAATAATTCAATTACAAACTTATCTGCTTCAATAGAAAGCAATACAACAAGTATAAACGATTTAATAACTAGCGATGCAGAGCAAACTGAAGATATTACCAATTTATCTTTAAACTATTCACATCTCAATAGCGATGTAGAATCAATGAGTGAAAGCGTATCAAGTTTAACAACAAAATACAATCTTCACGAAAGCAAAATACAAGTTGCTAACTCAGATATCGAAGAATTGGAAGGTCGCATAACAGCTTTAGAAAATGGTTCAGAGCAGCCTTCAAATAGCGATATTCCAGAAACTTACAACTATTTTAATAAAGCAGTTTTTAAACAAAATCAAGAAACCTACGGCTTACTAGAACATTTTTTTACTTGTTTCTTTTTAACAGACCCTACTTCAATTTGTAAGATAAAATTTAAAGCAAATGTAACTATAATTAACGAAATTACTTACACAAAAACTTTGAATGTTGTATTAAACGATGAAATTATATACTCAAAGTCATACCCTAACCTAGAGACTATTGACGATACTATTGAATTTGAATATTATTTTTATCCAACTTCAAACAATAACAATATTATTTTAAAGTCAGCTGAAAAAAACAATTTAAAGAAAAAAAGCAGAGTCAAATTCAAAGATTGCCAAATTGAAATTTTCGGAAGAAATGTTACCGTTTTAAATAAAGATTTAGGCTTGATTGTATATCCTTGTAAAGATAAATATTATTTAACAAAAAATGACTATGAAAAAGGCTATGCCAAAATTATGTCAATTAACGATACCGCTTGGGAAGACAATTTTTTTGAAATTCCAAGAATGTGTTATGCTATAGACGATGCAAATGCAACGGCTACAGATAAAGTTGTCTACACAATCTTTAATCACACATTCTTGCCAAAAGTTACTTATGATGCAGAAAATTCCAAGTATGTTGTTGACGAAACAAATTATAAAATTTGTGGAGCATTCTCTAATGTTCATTACGCTTATACAGCTACAAGCGATGCAATTCCTATACATGCTACTGGAGCAGAAACCATTGCTTTTAATGACGTTTATGCTGTTTCAACCCCTGGGGAAAATGATACATCAATTTGCCACGGTTGTTTTGTTAAGGTAACTCACGGATATTGTCTTTGTATGAACAATATACAGGAAGTTAATATTGCAGATATAACTGTTAATGTAAACGGCGTTGCCGCTCCAGGCAAATGGGTTTGGGCGGCTCCTGTAATTTACAAAGATTGGGTTGATGTAACAAATCACCCATATCAATGTATTGGACTTGATGAGTTCGGTCATAACTATTTCTTCCCATCGCTAAACTCCACTTACTCAGTTGATTTAGGTCTTGGAGCCCAAACAACTGCTTATGGTCAACCTGATGGTTCAATCAATGTATATATGAGTTTGGCAAATAAATTATTTAAAAAAGTATTAACTTTCAACTCTACCCTTCAACAATATGAATTGACTTCTTCTACAGTTATAGCAAATGCAAATGAATACATTGAGGGCATTTCTGATGACTACTTTATAAAAAAAGGCGAAACATGGTCTTATGTTCCGTCTTCTTCTATTACAGAATAATTTTTAGTTTTTTAATCATCATTATCGTCTTTTTTAGATTTTTTTGTTGATTTTGCAGATTTATTTACTTCTTTTGAAGATTTTTCTTTTTTAGCCGTGTCATTTTCTGATGCGGCTTTTTTCGTTCGTGGACGACCTATCTTTTTAGAAGGTTTTTCTTCTTTAACAACTATTTCTTTGTTTTCTGTTTCTGCAGTTTGCTCATTCGCATTATTTTTAAGCTGTTCATATTCTTTTTCAATCTCATTTTTATTTTCTAAAAGTTGTTCATATTCTTTTTTTGTAACAACTCCTGCTTTCAAAAGCATTTCTGCAGTTTTAAGTTTATTATTCAAATCGTTGAGTTTTCTAAGATATTCGTTGTCCTTCCTACCCTTTTCTTCCTTTTCTTTTAAAATTTCTGCCTTTTTATCCATTTCGGCAACAATTTCTTCAACAGATTTTCCAGCCATTAACATATCTACTTCTTCTTTATAGATTGTTTCTTTCAAGATTAAAAGTTCAGACATTTTGTCCATAATATCTCTATTTTCTTCCAACAATTTATAAGCACGCTTATAGTTGTAATCCAAAATGCCCCTGATTTCTTCATCAATTATAGCAGCAGTTTCTTCGCTATATTTTGATTGATTTTGATAATCTCTTCCGAGGAAAGGTTGTGAAGAAATGTCATAGCCGATAAAGCCTAAACGTTTGCTCATACCCCATTCAGTAACCATTTTACGCGCAATATCTGTCGCTTGTTGAATATCATTTGATGCTCCAGTAGAAATATCTCCAAATACTATTTGTTCCGCAATTCTACCGCCCATACACATTGCAATTTGGTCATTTAACTTATTGTATGTCATATGTTGGTCATCTTCGCTAGGTCTGCTCATTGTGTAACCTGCAGCCATACCGCGTGGTATAATTGACACTTCTTGAACTTCATCACAATATTCCAAAAGTTTGCCAAGAATTGCGTGGCCTGATTCGTGATATGTTGTTATCTTTTTATCTCTATCTGTAACAAGCCTGCTTCTCTTTTGTGGACCCATAATTACTTTGTTGATTCCTTCTGTCAAATCAGACATAATAATCTTAGGTCTGTTTGCTCTAGCAGCAAGAATTGATGCTTCATTAAGCATATTTTCTATGTCTGCGCCGGTAAATCCACTTGTTATTCTAGCTAAAACTTTAAAATCAATATCGTCATCTAAAGGCTTATTGCGAGCGTGAATTTTAATAATACTTTCCCTACCCTTTACATCAGGAACGTGAACATAAATTTGTCTATCAAACCTGCCAGGTCTTAAAAGAGCTGGGTCAAGAACATCGCTTCTATTCGTTGCAGCAAGAACGATAATTCCTTCATTTGCTTCAAAGCCGTCCATCTCAACCAAAAGTTGATTCAATGTTTGTTCTCTTTCATCATTGCCACCGCCTAAGCCAGTTCCTCTTTGACGACCGACAGCATCAATTTCATCTATAAATATAATGCAAGGCCTGCTCTTCTTTGCTTGTTCGAATAAATCACGAACACGAGAAGCGCCAACACCAACAAACATCTCAACAAAGTCTGAACCGCTTATTGATAAAAATGGAACATTGCTTTCACCAGCAACTGCTTTAGCTAACAAAGTTTTACCTGTTCCTGGAGGGCCAACAAGCAAAACGCCTTTTGGTATTCTTGCTCCAAGATTTGTAAATTTTTGTGGATTTTTCAAAAATTCAACAACTTCTTCAAGTTCAGCCTTTTCTTCGTCTGCGCCTGCTACATCTGAAAATCTTACTTTTATATTGTCTGTGGAGCGCGCTTTACTTTTACCAAAGCCCATTGAGCCTTGACCGCTTTTAGTTATAGCGCGGAAAATAAAGTATGCAATAATCAATATAACAAACAAACTAATATATGGCATTATTGTTTCCAAGAAAGATTCTTGCATTTGCTCTTCTGTATAATCAATACCTTTGACTCTGATTTGTTCAATTAAGTTTTCTTGTGTTGCGGAAGTTGCAACTTCGCAGTAATAATCAGAACTATTTGGAAGTTTTTTATCAGAGCCAGCCTTTTTAATCCTAAACACGCCGCCATAATAATAAACTTCTTCAACTTGGTCGTTAGATATCATTTCTGTAAATTCTTTTGGCGAAATTTTATCTCCATAAGAGTTGTTGCCTGTGAATACTAAAACGAGCAATACTATAAATACAACTGCGAATAATATCCACCATAATTTCTTTAAATTGTTATTTTTCTTCTCCATAAATCTCCTTTAAGTATAATCTGAATAATAGTTTAACACAAATAATAATTTTTATCAAAGTGTTTAAGGCATAATTTTTGTCGTTTATGGGCCAATTTTACTTATTATTTGCTTTTAAAAAATCTTCAACGAGAGCGATTTTTGCAATTTTTTATGAATAGTTACTCATTTACAAAAAATGCCCCAAAATTAAGAATTTTTAGTTTTACCTTATTCTATACATACTTTCATAAATTGTTTCACGTGAAACAAATCAACTTTATTTTCTTTGATTGTTTCACGTGAAACATTTCTAATCTTGTTTTTTAGGGTGTTTCACGTGAAACATTTTTTATTTTCTTTTGTTAAAAGAACTTAAATCTTGCAATGTTAGTGTTTTCTTATTGATTAAAGATAGTAATTCACTTATTCTGTCCAAATCGTCTTTTGAATAATAATCTATATATATTCTACCTTTGTTATCATTACCTATTGCGGATACTTTCGTTGCAAAAATTCTTTGCATTTCGTTAATCATCTCTTTTAATTCGATGCTTTGTTCTGATTTTGGCCTTTCTTTTGAAGGATTATTGATGTTTTTGACCAACTTTTCTATTTCTCTAACAGATAATTTTTTATTTACCGCAACAGTTGCAATCTTAATTTGTTCAATAGGGTCGGTTAGCGCAACTAATATTTTTGCGTGTCCTGCAGATAATTTGTTCATTTCGATCAAATCCACAACTTCAACAGGCAAAGTCAACAACCTAACTGTGTTTGCGATTACTGAACGGCTTTTTCCGATTCTTTCAGCAACTGCTTCTTGTGTAAGTTTATATTCTTCCATTAATTGCTTAATTGCTTTTGCTGCTTCTATTGGATTTAAATCTTCTCTCTGCAAGTTTTCGATAATTGAAATTTCTTTAACTTGCTTTTCAGTAAACCTTCGAATATATGCTGGAACGGTTTCCAAACCTGCTATTTTTGCAGCGCGCCAACGACGTTCACCCGCAATAATCATATATTTCCCGTCATCAGATTCGTTTAATACAATAGGTTGAATGATTCCGTGAACGCGAATTGATGCTGCAAGTTCGTTTAATGCAGTTTCGTCAAAATGTTTTCTTGGCTGATTTGGGTTAGGCATAATATCGTTGATATTAACTTCGTTTAACCCTTTGATTTCTTTAACATTTTCGCTGCTATGAGTTTTTACATCTGCTACCGTGTTTAAACTTTCTTCATTTTCATCATCATAAATCGAAAGTAGGGCATTGATGCCTCTTCCTAAACCTTTTTTAATCATTGTTTTCTCCTTCGTCTAATTTTATTTTTGTTGAAATTGCATCGAATTTCATATTGTTGCGTCTTAAAATTTCTTCCGCTAATGCTAGATACGCCTTTGCACCTTTTGATGAACTATCGTATGCACCGATAGGAACTCCGTGGCTTGGCGCTTCTGCTAAACGGACATTTCTTGGAATAGCAGTTGTAAAGACTTTTTTGCCAAAGAATGTTGTAATTTCGTTGCTAACCTGATTGATAAGGTTGCTTCTGGAATCTTTCATCGTTAACACAACGCCTTCAACATCTAAATTTGGATTTAAATGCTTTTTAACCAATTTAACTGTGTTCATAAGTTGTGTTAAACCTTCCAAAGCATAAAATTCGCATTGAATTGGAATTACTATTGAATCTGAAGCAGTTAGGGCATTTACTGTTAACAATCCAAGTGATGGTGGGCAATCTATAACAATAAAATCGTAGTTATCTCTCACGCGATTTAAGCGATTTTTGACAATATGCTCACGATTTGGCATTTGAACCAAATCTATTTCTGCCCCTGCTAAATCAACTGTGGCTGGAATAACATCAAGATTTTTAACTGATGAATGTAAAATAACTTCTTCAATATAAGCATCGCCATCAATTACATTGTAGATAGTTTTAACTGATGAACTTTTATCTACACCTAACCCGCTTGTTGCATTTCCTTGTGGGTCCATATCCAAAAGTAAGACCTTTTTGCCCATAGCTGCAAGATATGCTGCAACATTTACGCAAGTGGTTGTTTTTCCAACTCCTCCTTTTTGATTAGCAAA
>ULUT01032315.1_pt1 | contig 10995 bp, 10 predicted proteins | sample 1958691 | NCBI WGS metagenome assembly ULUT01 (sample SAMEA4835766, study PRJEB28245) | human gut metagenome | biome: gut microbiome; material: fecal sample | place: Denmark | collected 2008 | reverse complement strand
AGGAACCAAAGTATATCCAGGCAAAAATGTTGGCCTTGGAAAAGACTACACTCTATTTGCGCTTACAGATGGAAAAGTTAAGTTTGAAAAGAGCGGATGCAAAAAATTAGTAAGCATTTGCGAAGTAGCAGAATAATAAAAGTGGAGGAAAGCATATATGAGTAAAGTATGTGAAATCTGCGGAAGAGGTAAAATGTCAGGTCACACTGTTAGCCATAGTAATAGAAAAGCAAACAGGACTTGGGACATCAATCTTCAACAGACAACAATAGTAGAAGACGGAAAAGAAAAGAAAGTTAAAGCTTGCACAAAATGCATCAAAACTAATAGAAAATAATTTTCTTATATAAAAATTTAAACACTCACAATCGTGGGTGTTTTTTTATGCTGCAATGTAGATTTTTTGTTTGAAAGTAGGAACACATAAATCGGTTCGGGTTGGGTTAAAGTGGAAGATAGTTCAGTAGTTGATGCAAGTACGCTTTTGAAAAATATTGATTATGATATTAGACGAAATGCTTAATTAAATTAAAATAAAAACTCTCTTTAGTTAGAGAGTTTTTTATTGCTTATTTTTTTAAGAATGAGTTCAATTAGTTTATTTAATTGGACGCTAAATGAAATAAGTGCGAGCAAAATGATTGGATAAATCAATGTTGGTAAATATGTTATGCCGGTGAAGCCATTAAAGCCTAACATCAAATTGATTGCGATTGAAACTAAAATTAAACAAACTGAAGTGATAATGCAATGCAATGTTGATGTTATGTTAAGCACTGGCAATTTTGATTTTGGATGTTTGCTTTCATAAAAGTAGAATGCTAAGTAAGACAAGCCAATTAATAAAATTACACAAGGAATTACAACAAATGCAATTCTGCCATATAATTCTGTTTTAATTCCAAAATTTAATGCTAGGCTCAAGATTATCGAAACGATTAAGAAAATTGAACATCTGAATGCGTTTACTAGCCAAATATGTTTTTTGTCTAGTTCTTCGCTTTTATCAACTTGCTTATATTCTTCAAACTGAATGCCTAAATGATTGTAATAGTTTTTTAAACCCATATAACTTGAAAAACTTGGCCTTTGTGAAATGCGCCTTTGCGTTTGTGGTGCGCTCGTCCTTTCTTCTTGAACATCTTTTCTTGGCGAGTTAAACATATTTTCAGAACGCGAGTTTTTGAATGTTATATTTTCATTTGGTGAAGGAATTTCTATGTTTAAGTTCATAGGCTCAATTTTTTTAACTTTTGGGAGTTCCGTTGCGGTTTCATATTCGCTTAAGAACACGCCATCGTTTTTATAAAAGATTTCTTCAGGATTGTTTTCTGGCGCCTTTTCTTCCTGATTTGTTTCAACTTCTTTTTCTGGAGCTAAGAAATATCCATCGCGAGCGGAAGCATATTTTGAAATGTTAAAAGTTGATTCAACTTTTTCTTCTTGCTTTTCATCTTTAACAGCTTCGATTTCCTGCTTTATTTCTTCGTTTTTTGGAAGATTGTTTTCAATTTTTTCATTTATGAAGCAATAATCTTCTTTTTTTTCAACTTTTTGCTCGTTTTTTTCGCTTTTAAAGAATTTATTTGCATTATTTTGTTTTAATTTTTCAAATTCAGACTTTCTATCTGCTTCTGTAAATTGTTTTAATTGAACGAGTTGCGATTTGGAATTCAAATTTGCAATTCTTGCTGCGCGCTGAATTTTTTCTTCTTTTACAGGTTCTTGAACTGGAATTTTGTCAAACAAATTGTATTGCAGTTCATCAATTTTATTTTCTTCAACATTTGCTTGCGCAGGTTGCTCTTTTTTATCTTCTTTTAAAAGATTAAAAATATTGCCTTGGTCTAATATTGTGAAATTTTGCTCGTTAGGTTGAGTTTCTTTTTTCTCTTGAACTGGGCTTGAGTTTAAAACCACACTAGGCGTTTCTTTTTGCTTCATAAAATTGTCTGCCCACGCTGAAGCGGTTTTTTTGCCTAAGTCTGTAAGACGATAGTAGTGCCTATTTCCGCCCAATTCGCTTTCAGTCCAGTATGAAGAAAGCATCTCGCTGCTTTCCAATCTTTTTAAAGCGCTATACAAACTTGGCTGTTTGAGTTCTATTTTTCCATTTGACCATTTAGAAATTTCTTCAATAATTTCATAACCATACTTATCTCCATCAAGCATAGTTGTTAATATAACATTATTTAATTGTCCCCTTGGAATTTCATCTAATATGTAATTCATTTTTGCTCCTAAAATGGTCAATATTATTACATAATAATTATATCTACACTTAACTTTTGTGTCAAGCATATTTTAATCTGCAAAATAAAAAAACGCTTTGAGCGTTTTTATTTTTGGCAATCATCTTTGCATTCGTAAGTCTTACAAAAATGTGCGTTTTCAGTTTTGCCTGTTGTAACTTTGATTGTATTCATTTCGCAGTTGCAACCTTCTAAATTGTGAATGCAATCTTCAACATCGCAGCAAACGCCTTGATTGTTTTGATTTTGTTCCATTTTTAACCTCCAAAATTATCTTTCCAAATACTCTTTTTTTTATTCAAAATTTGCTTGAAGATTAAATATAGTTGACAAAAAAACAATACTGATTTACAATCAAAATATGGAAATATTAGAGATGGAAAAAAGCACGCTTTTAGATGATGTGCTTATTGATTTAGATGAAAATTCAGTTAAAACTAGCGTTGAAAAGGAGCGTGCAATAGACTATTCAAACGATGTGCTTGCCATCGTTTTGCTTTATCGCAATCCAAACTTTAAAGGGGTAATAAAGCCATATAACCTTGAAATTTGCGGCAAAAAGATGTATGAATGGGTGGAAGAAAGCGTTTCAAACTTTGAAGTTAAAACCATCGCTTGCGATGACAATTCGAACATCGTGCCACTTATCAAACCTTTGTTAAATGAAAAGAAGACGACTATTGTTTTGTATTCAGACACGCCACTCCTCACAAAAGAAACAATAGATGAAGTTTTAGATTATTATTCTATGAGGCATCTAAATGTTTTGAAATTGAATAGGGGTTGGGTTTTTAACACTGAATATATTTCAAAAGCGGAAGATGTTACTAGTGTGATGTCAAGAGATTTTGGCGTAAAAGAATTTTATGCTGTTGGTGATGCTTTTTCTTTGGAATATGCAACAAATATTTTGAAGAATAGAATTTTGGACTTTCATTTACATAATGGAGTTTTCATTGAAGACAAAAATTCAACATTTATTGATGCTAGCGTAATAATTGAAAATGGCGTTAAGATTGAGCCAAACAATGTGCTAAAAGGCGAAACTTACATTGGTAAAAATGTAGTTTTAGAGCCAAATAACACAATTTTATCATCAATAATTTCAAGCGGCTGCGATATAAAAAGTTCGTATATTAAAAATAGCAAAATAACAGAAAATATGGTTGTTGGACCTTTTGAATTGATAGAGGAAAAGGAAAGTTAATGAAAATAATCGTTGGGCTGGGAAATCCAGAAAAAAAATATTTTAACACTTATCACAATATTGGATTTATGTGCGTTGATAGTATTGCCGAAGATTTAGGGCTAAATTTTTCATTCAAAAATGCGTTAAATTCTGAAATTGCGGAAATAATAATAAACAAGAGCGAATTGTGCAAACTTTACAACATCAAAAAAAGCGTTGATGGCAAAGAAAAGTTAATATTATTAAAACCCCACACATATATGAATTTAAGCGGAGATGCAGTCAAAGCGGCGATGAAAAAGTATGGGGCAAAGATTGAAGATGTGATAGTGTGTGTTGATGATGTTGACTTGCCAGCAGGCAAGTTCAGAATCAGAGAACACGGCAGCGCTGGCACTCACAATGGGCTTAGGAACATAACTGAAAGGGTTGCAAGCGAAAACTTTATGCGTGTAAGAATTGGAATGGATAGTTCGCAAAGAGGAGAGTTGATAGAATATGTCTTATCAGACATATCATCTGAAAACAAAAATTTAATTGAAAATGCAATAAATGAAGCAAAAATTGCACTTTTTGAAAGAATATTATAATGGACATATTAAAAAATCTAAAACTCTTTAAAGACTTCTATAAAAATATAAATAATGGCAAGCAAGTTGATTTGTCTGGATTTACTGATAGCGAAAAAGCAATTTTAATATCAGAGACAAATCACTTTTTTGATAAAAAGATTTTAATTGTGACTTCAGATTTGATTTCGGCTGGCAATTTAGAAAATATGCTCATCGCTTTGGGGCATAAAGTTCAAGTAATTAAAGATTTTGTAAAAATAAATTACTCCAATTTGGAGTGGCAAAAACGCGATAGGGAAATCAAAAAGGCTGAACAACTTTCCGCTCAAGTTGTCGATTATTGTTTGGGCGATAGTGATGTTATGATTTTTTTGCCTTCAACAATCAATCAAAATATATTTGATTTTGAAACAATTTATTTTCAAAATCTCAATTTTAAGGTTGGGGAAAGTTATAAGCGTGAAGAATTATTAAAAAGTTTAATAAACTTAGGGTTTACTAGGACAACAGAAAAACCGCTATTAAATGAATTTTTAATTTTGGGAGACATCTTAAAAATTAACTATCAAAATGAAAGTTATGTAGTAGATTTTTTTGGCGATGAAGTTGAAAGTATAACCAAAGAAGATAAAACAAAACTTGACAACTTAGACATTAAAGCCACAATGCTAAAATTTAACGATGGGCTTGTTGAAGAAAATTTGTTTGTAAACATCATTAAAAATGTGCTTCCAATAATATTTATAAGCGAGCCAAGGCATATTTTAGATGAAATTTACTATCAAAAAATTGAAGATAGTTCTAATAGAAACAAGGCAAATAAATTTATAACGAAAGATAATTTTTTCTTGGAAATAGAAAAAATAATGCAAAATTACGCTATTTTCCGTGAAATTTATTTAGATTGTGGAGAAAACACGCAAATTGTAAATCAAACAGTGGGTGCAAGAAAATATTTTTATGACTATAAAAGTTTGATTTCCGATTTGAAATATTATCAAGAAAATAAATTTAAAGTTGTTCTCTTTTGTGGCAGCAAGGATAGTGAAAAATCACTTTTTAACTATTTAGCACAGCAAGTCAGAGGGATTCAAATTTTAGATGAAAAAAATTGCCAAAATCAAAATGGAATTTTTATAACTGATTTCAATATGCCTATGTCAGCAAGTTTTTTGCAAGATAAAATTGTTTTTATTGGCACAGATGATTTAATTAAGAAAAATGCTGTTAAAATTAACAAATATGTATCTAAAAAAAGCATTTATCTTCCAAAAGTTGGAGATTATGTAGTTCACGAATTGCACGGAATTGGCAAATGCGTTCAAATTGAAAGATTAAAAATCTTAAACTATGAAAAAGATTATGTTGTTGTTGAATATCGCGGCGGGGACAGATTGTATGTTCCAAGCGAACAACTTAATCTTTTATCTGCATATATCGGCTCTGACGAAGAGCCAAGACTCAACACGATAGGCGGAGTTGAATTTGCAAGGCAAAAAGAACGCATTAAAGCATCGGTCAAGAGAATGACATTTGACCTTTTAAAATTGTATGCAGAGCGTGAAAAGCGAAAGGGTTTTGTTTATGAAAAAGACAATTATTTGTATGAAGCATTTGAAAAATCTTTTCCTTATGAAGAAACGGAAGACCAATTAAAGGCTGTTGCAGATATCAAAAAAGATATGGAAAGCGACAAGATTTTGGATAGGCTTATTTGCGGAGATGTTGGCTATGGAAAGACAGAAGTTGCTTTGCGTGCCGCATACAAAGCGGTTTTGTCTGGAAAACAAGTTGCTTTCTTGTGTCCAACTACAGTTTTATCTGAACAACACTACAACACTTGCAAAGAAAGATTTAAAGATTTTATGGTCAATGTTGAAGTTTTAAACAGATTTAAAAGCCAAAAACGCGAAGTTGAACCTATTTTGCAAAGATTGAAAGAAGGCAAGATTGATATTATTTGCGGCACCCATCGATTGTTAAACAAAGATGTTGTTTTTAAAGACCTTGGGCTTTTAATTTTGGACGAAGAGCAAAAGTTTGGCGTTGAGCATAAGGATAAGATTAAACAAATAAAGACTGATGTTGATGTTTTAACTTTGTCAGCAACGCCAATTCCAAGGACGTTACAGATGTCGCTTTCTGGCATCAGAGATATCAGTTTGATAGAAACGCCGCCAAAGAACAGATTGCCAGTACAAACTTATGTTTGTGAATATTCAGATAGATTGCTTGTTGATGCTTGCAAAAAAGAAATATCAAGAAATGGGCAAGTGTTCATAATTTACAACGAAATAAAAACTATAGATAATTTTGCAAGTAGGGTGCAAGATTTGTTGCCAGATGCAGTCATTGGTGTTGCACACGCCGAAATGAGCAAACAACTTTTGAAACAAACTATCACAAAGATGTATAATCACGAATATGACATCGTGATTGCAACGACACTAATTGAAAATGGCATTGACAATCCATTTGCTAACACACTTATAGTGATAAATTCAGATAGATTGGGGCTTTCAGAACTTTATCAACTGCGTGGCCGCGTTGGAAGAAGTGATAGGCTTGCCTATGCGTATTTGACTTTTGAGCCACAAAAAGTGTTGACCGAAAATGCTTATAAAAGGCTTGAAGCGCTTTCTCAATTTACAGAACTTGGCAGCGGATTTAAAATTGCAATGCGCGATTTGGAAATTCGTGGGGCAGGTGATGTTTTAGGGCGTGAACAACACGGTCATCTAACCAAAATAGGTTATGAGTTATATAACAAGATTGTTGCGGAATCAGTTGATGAGCTTCGTGGACAAAAACGAAAAGAAGTTAAAGAAATAAAACTTGATATCGCCATTGACGCTTATATTTCTTCAGATTATGTAAAAGAAGAAAGTGAAAGAATTGCAATATATTCTAAAATCAGCGATTTGTTTACAGAAGAACAATTAGAACAATTAAAAGTGGAATTGCAAGAAAATATAGGTGTATTGCCAAACGAAACGCTAAACTTGATGAAAATTGGCTTATTAAAAAACTTGGCACAAGATAATTTTGTTCAAAGAGTGGTCTTAAACGATAAAGAATGCAAGTTCATTTTATACAAGCAAGAAAATATTGTAACGGATAAAATTTCTTCTTCGCTAAAAGAATATAAAAACGAAGCGTCATTGATATTTGAAAAGGACCCAATAATCAATTTTAAATTGAATATGACTTTGGAAGAAAAACTTGACTTTTTAATAAAGTTTTTAGCGTAAAAAAAAGTGAGATTTAATCTCACTTTTTTAATTGCTAAATCCTGTGCTTGTGCTTCCAAATCCACCCGTTCGGACATTTGTTATTTCTTCTTCATCGTCAACTGTTAAAAAGTATGTAAAAACTCCTTGTCCAATTTTATCGCCAACTTTAATTTCATAATCTTCTTTTCCAAGATTAATCAATCTAAAGCCCAAATTGCCATCATTTGAAACATTTCCATAATAATCACTTTCTATTATTCCAGTTCCATTTGCAATCATAATGTGCTTTTTGCCCATCTTGCTTGTAACAAAAAGCATCAGCATTTCATTTTCGTTAAATTTTGCTTTGATATTTGTCCAAATCATTTCGCTTTCGCCAGGTTTTATTGTTATGTCTATTGGACTATACATATCATAGCCAGCAGAGTATTTTGTTGCTCTCTTTGGCATTTTAAATTCTGTTTGATTGTATTGTCTAAATTTTTCATCTACAACTTCAAATTTTCTCATTTTTCCTCCACAAATCTTTTGGATACACATTGTTTTTTATCAATTTTTGAATTTCTGCAACAACCTTTGGTTTGTCTTCTTTATATGTTACACCTTGCCAAACTGCGCTTGTTTTCAAAACTTCAACATCAACCTTGTTTGTTTTAATCAAATTATCAACAACTTCAGGAATTAAAAATTCACATTTTTCTAAATTTTGCTTATTTTTTTCTAAAAATATAGGAAATTCTTCAACTAAATATTGAAATAGTTTAGGAGTAAAACAAAACATATTCATTGAAATTGTTGTGTTTGGGTCAATAACTTTTGTTTCGCCTCCGCAAAGTGGAGTTGCATATATCTCATTATCTTTTAATTCTAATGTGCTTTCAACAATATGAGTTAATTTATTATTTTCAACCTTGCAAACTCCGCGTTTTGTTGCTCCATTTTCTGTTATTGTATTTTTTGCTTGATAGCCCACAAGCCCAAAATTTGTTGAGTTAGCATTCAAGCCTTTTAAAAAGCTTGCAGCTGTTTTGAAAGCATCATAGCCGTAGAAATCATCTGCATTAATAATTGCAAAATTATTGCTTACAACATCTTTGCAAGACATTATTGCGTGAGCTGTTCCCCAAGGTTTTATTCTATTTGGCAAAATGTCCAATCCTTTTTGAAAAACATATTCCACTTTGATTTTATTTTCAATTCTTTTGCCAACTGTTTGCCTAAACAAATCATAATTTTCTTCTTTGATAATAAAAACAACCTTTTCAAAACCTGTTTTAATAGCATCAAAGATAGAATAGTCTATTATAAAATTTCCGTTTGAGTCTATGGGTTCCACTTGTTTTAAACCGCCAAAGCGACTTCCCATTCCAGCGGCCATAATAACTAAATCCATAAATCCTCCTAAAAATATTATATCATTTAATAAACATAATTGCAACTATGTTTGTAAAATAAGATATTTGCGTTATAATATAAATTATGAAAATTGGAAATGTAGAAATTAAAGGGAATTTGTTTTTAGCGCCTATGGCGGGTGTAACCGATGTTGGCTTTCGTGCAGTTTGTAGGGAGTTTGGCGCAGATTTGTGCTGCACGGAAATGGTTTCTGCAAAAGGCTTAATTTATGGAGAAGAAAAATTTTTAAAATCGTTTTCAAATGTTGATTGCTTATCTGAAAACGATACTTTCTTGCAAAAGAACATTTTGAACAAGGATTTTATAAAAGACAATCCAGAACTCTCAAAGAATAAGACGGCAACACTCTTATTAACGGAAGAAATAGAGCAGCCAAAAGTTGTTCAAATTTTTGGAAATGACCCTGAAATTATGGCAAAGGCTTGTCAACATCCATTGATAGAAAAATTCGACATAATAGATATCAATATGGGCTGCCCAGCACCTAAAATTGTGAAAAATGGTGAAGGCAGCAAACTTATGGAAGATTTTGAGTTGGTGGAAAAAATTATTAAAGCCTGCAAGGCGGCAACAAATAAGCCAATAACTGTAAAATTTAGAAAAGGTTTTAAAAAAGATGTTGCGGTGGAATTTGCAAAATTGTGCGAAAGGGCAGGCGCCGATGCTATTACAATCCACGGAAGGCTTGCTAGCGAAATGTATGGCGGAGTGGTCGATTACCAGACAATAAAATTAGTCAAAGAAAGTGTGAAAATTCCTGTCATTGGCAGTGGAGATGTCAAGGACTTTGCAAGTTATCAAAAGATGTTAGAAACAGGCGTTGATGCTGTTATGATAGGCAGGGGAGCACTTGGCAAGCCATATATTTTTGACCTTTTGAAGGGCAAAGATATAAACAATTTAAGTGAAATTAAGTTGTATTGCGCAAAAAAGCAAATTGAAATCTTAAAAAAATATTTCAAAGAAGAATTTTTAGTAAAATATATGCGAAAACACTTTTTGTGGTATGCCTCAGGTTCTAACAAAAAAGAGTTGAAGCAGCAACTTGCACTTTGCGAAAATTTAACCGAAGGCATAAACATTTTAGAAAAAATTTTGTTGTGCGATTGAAAAAAGTTCTAATAAAATCTCCTAGCGAATACATTATTTTGAGCGTAGGAGATTTTTTATGAAATTCAAAATTGCTAAGTTTAAAGAAAAAAAGGTCAAACCAGTAAAAGAAAAAGATGAAAGTGCGCCAAAATTATGGTTTGCAATTTTAAAAGGTTCTTTAATCAGCCTTGCAGTTTCGCTGGTAGGAATTTTAATTTTTGCCTTTTTTATAAAATATGTTGCTGTTCCAACTTCCGCAATTAGACCTGTTAATCAAGTAATCAAAGGGCTTTCACTGCTTATTGGAACATTTATTGCTTTGAAAAAGTCTGACAAAATGGGATTGGTTACTGGTCTATTGATTGGCCTTGTTTACACTATTTTGGCATTTGTTGTATTTTCAATCTTAGATGGGCACTTCGAGTTTTCTAAAACATTAGTAAACGATTTGTTGTTTGGTGGAATAATTGGCGCGATATGCGGAATAATTGCAGTTAATTTGCGTAAAAAATAAAATGCAGGGATTAAATCTCTGCATTATTTTTTCTTAAATATTCCAAAACATTTTCAAAATAGTCTGGCAAAGGTGCTGTAAACAGCATCTTTTTGTTTGTTGTTGGATGAACAAATTCAAGTTGCTTTGCAAACAAGCATTGACCCTTCAATTTAAACTTGTTGCTTCCGCCATAAATTTCATCTCCAATTATAGGGTGATGCAAATATTTGCAATGAACCCTTATTTGATGCGTTCTGCCAGTTTTCAATTCAAATTCTACTAACGAATAATCTTTAAAGAACTCCAATGTTTTATATTTTGTAATCGCACACTTGCCTTGCTCTGATACTGCCATTTTTGTTCTATCTTTTTTGTCACGAGCAATATTTGTTATGATTTCGCCTTGCGGCTCTTTAAACCTGCCATCAATGATTGCTAGATAAATTCTCTTGCAAGTTTTGTCTTGAAGTTGTTTTGAAAGTTTAACGTGAGCCAAATCATTTTTTGCAACTACGAGTAAACCAGCGGTGTTTTTATCTAAACGGTGAACAATGCCTGGTCTGATTTTTCCATTGATGCCAGACAAGTTGTCAAGTTGAGCAAGCAATCCATTTACAAGCGTGCCATTTTTTGTTGTTTGGCTAGGGTGAACAACCAAGCCTTGTGGCTTGTTGATAACTGCCAAATCTTCATCTTGATAAATAATATCTAAATTCATTTTCTCAGGCGACAAATCAATTTTTTC
>ULUT01064900.1_pt1 | contig 11131 bp, 11 predicted proteins | sample 1958691 | NCBI WGS metagenome assembly ULUT01 (sample SAMEA4835766, study PRJEB28245) | human gut metagenome | biome: gut microbiome; material: fecal sample | place: Denmark | collected 2008 | reverse complement strand
AGCGGCAGGAGCTAATCGGAGAGTATGCCGCCGCAAAAAAGACCAAGCAGGAGCTTTTGACCGTGCAGGCTAACCTCAACGCATTACTCCCGCAGGACAAAAAAGAGCGCACCCATTCCGACACCGAGCGTTCGTAACTCAAGCGTCCGAAGGATGCGCTGTCCATCCCGCAGGGATGGCTCAAAGGGGGATTGGGGGAACTTTTTTCCCTCAACAAGCATGTTTGTCTATACACAAACACTGCTTGCCATGATTATGCATCAAATACTAATGGTCAACTTTCATGCCATTTTATATTCCATCCAGGCAAATCCAGACAATAATCATTCCCACCATCTCGCAGCAGGGAGTTTTATCTCGCAGTATTCGTTATTTCACGAATTATGCACGTATCACGTTAATATTTGCACTCCCATCAATCGTCATCTAACTGTACACTATAGATGGCAAAGGGAAAGCTGGCCAGCATACTGAATGCCAGAACCAAATGCTGAGGAGGAAAAAATATGTCAAATATTTCTGTAGGCAGTAAAGGAAAGGTCAATAAGAACCGTGTCAATGTTCGCGTGGATGCTGGCACCAGCTATGATCGTGTGTATTATGCACAGTCTGGCGACATTGTTGTTGTACAAGCACGGAAAACTGGAACGGACGGAAAACTGTGGTATAAGATTAAAAACGAAACGCATGATACTACATCTACTGGCTATATTCGCAATGATTTTGTCGATCCTTATACTGGTGGTTCGGATGGAGGCGGCAGTACGGCCAGCGATATCAAGGTTGGCGACACGGTAGTAACTATTAGACCGGGTGTAAACTTCCGTTCCACTCCAGGGGGAAATTCACTTTTTCAGGTATCTACTGGTACTACCATGGTGGTTAATGCCATCACCACTAGCGACGGATTTACCTGGTATAAAGGGGTACTTTCCAGCAAAACAGGTTATCTACGTGGGGATTGTGTTGAAAAGTATACTGGCGATAGCAGTGGTGCAACAGAAAGTTATACTGTAGGACACCTTGGCAAGCTTAAGAAGACACAGGTTTATGTACGAAAGGCAGCAAGCACGAGTGCAAAATCTTATGGAAAATTGACTCCCAACACATGCAAGTTCATCATATCTGGCACAGAACAAGGGGGAGCTGTCAATGGTAATACCACTTGGGTTAAAATTCGGTATGGTACTGCATCCGGTGGGAATGTTACCGCATATATTCACTCCAGCTGCATCGTTGATATCGGTACGCCGAAAAATACAGCTAAAGAACGGTGTATTGAAATTGCAGAATCTTTGAAAGGTGTCTCTGGTGCAACCCTTGGACTTGGCGGCTCTTGGTGTCAGAATTTCATCTACTGGTTATGCGGCGCTTGCGGTAAGACTGTAGCGAAAATGCCTTACGGTCAAAGCCTGTGCGGGCCTGCACGTGACTATTTCAAAATTTCTGGACAGGGAACATGGCATGAATTTGGCAGCGGTTATGTCCCGCAAGCTGGCGATTTGGTGTACTATACGAGTAGCACTGACGGCGCTTCGAGCCATGTAGGATTGGTTACAGGCAGCGGCTCCAACTCTTTTGCATCAACCGGTTATACTTCTATCGAAGGCAACCTGAGTGATTGTGTAAAGGAGTGCCATGGAGATTACTTAAGTGGCAAATGCGGCGATAATAACAAGACAGTGCAATGTTTTGTAACTCCGTTGTGGATTTAAAACAGCACTATCTAGGGGGGTGCAAAAGCGCTCCCCGTTTTATTGTCCAGCAAATTTCGCAATATAACAGTGTTCTCCGTTTTCAATAGTCCCAACGATCCATAAGCTATTATCTTCATCAGTAATTATATTTCTGATATTACTATCTGCCAAAGATAGATCAAAAGGATTGACAAATGTTTCAATCATATTGCCGATTTCATCAACAACCATAATCGTGTTTCCCAAGCATTCGGGTATCGTGAGTGAAAAGTAGTAGCATCCGTTATAACTTTCAGCCGCTCCAATACCAACGGATTCGACATTTTCTTTGAGCCATAAAACTTCAGCTTGCCTATTTATTGCAACAGCAGTTGCAACATATTGATAATTAGATGTACATATACCTCCATACAGAATAAGTGTTTCTTTATTCACAATAATATTGGAAAAATTGCAGCCAAATTCCATTTTCGGTAAGTTAATATTTTCACGAAAAATAGGCGTTCCATCTTTCGTAAGTCGGATCATAGTATATACATTACCATCAGGATAGCCTAGTGCTTCATGCTGCAATAAAACATACTCACTTGCGTATTCTGTGCAAAATTCAAAATGTTTAAGAAACCCCGGTGCATCTACTTGATTAGCTTCTCCTTCAAAAACCCATTCATATTCTCCTTTTTTTCCGACCTTTGCAGCCCACGGGACTTGCTTTTTCTGTTTATTATAATAACTTCCGCAAACTAACATGCCGCTTTCAAGGGGCGTCACTGCTTCAATTTCACCCCCAAAATCTTCCGTGATAGTGATATTGCCTGCAAGAGATATCACCGCAATAAAGCTTGTATTGGATACATAGTCATATACTGTTGCAATGATATTCTCTCCGATAAGAGCAGCGCCTCTGACAGTCGTACTATGGGTAGACTTCAGCGCATCAATTCGATACTGATGAATTAAGCTTCCGCGTTGATCCAACAAAAAACAAACTCCCGCATTGTCCGACATTCCCGTAAGGAGAAAAGTACCGTCATTCAATAGGATGGAGGATGTAAGTTGTTGCAATTTAATTTCGCTCACTACAGTGTAATCTCCGATATTCAACATTTCCCCACATGCAGGAACTGCAACTATTATTACAAGCATTGCTACAACCAGAAAACCTAACAATTTTTTCATGGGCAAAAACTCCTTTCTTTTCCATCATATTCTTCCCATTTCTATCTTCTTTTGATTTGATACTTCACTTTCGTTTTCTGCATTTTATAAAATCAGATGTTGATACTCGTAAAATGCCGATCGTTATGCGAAGCATTATATTCTTAATTATATTTACTTCGCATTATAAGTCATTGTGTATTTAACAACATTTGCACATTTGTTTGTTCCATCCCATAATATTCCACGGATAAATGTCCCACCATCATTGTCAAGAAATTCATAATATCCATTCTGTATGTCTTTCAAATACTTTATGCACTCTCCATCCCATTTCAGCAATGTAAAGCACAGTTGACGTTGTTCATAATCATGTTGCACAAAAACAATCCCCTCTTGAATTATTGCCGCCATAGTAGAATACCATGCCGAATAATGATCTAATGGAATCTCTTTGAAGTTCAGTGTATCATTCCCTAAATCAATAGAACAAAGAAGCCATCTCAAGCTATCATCTCCGCTGGTAAAAAGCCCATATACTTTTTGATCCCGAATCCCAGCGAAACACTTGAATTCCAAATTAACGTCTCCTTTTCCGTTAATGAGACGCTGCTCTCCCTGTTGATCAATTATTTGAAATACCACATTATCTTCGTTTATCGTCGTACAAACTAAAAGTTCTTGACTTACTTGCTTAAAATAATGGAACCCGTATGGCATAGTGATTACTGTAACTCTGTTATTCTTTTTTGAGAGGATTTCCGCCTGATCATTCGTATAGAACTCCTTCACTGTATACATCGAAAAATCATGCACGCGTTGGCGCATATCGTCCAAAATTCTGACATTTTTCTTACTTTGTACTGTTCCATCCCAATTCAAAACAACTTCACTATATTCCAGTTGTTCTCTGTTATCGTAAGCATCTATTTTTATTTCTAAATCATTAACACATACATCAACATCCGAATCAATTCCAGAATCTATATCATATTCACGTATGATATATTGCCATTTCTCTTTTCCATATTCTGTAAAAATGGAAATTCGGCATTGCCACTTTTCATCATCTTCTGTTCTATATAGAATCAACACGGAATTGTCAGAAGCTTCTATCACTTTGTACACTGAAATTGGTATGTTCTGAAATTGTAAAGTTATATCATCTTGCATTACATAAAATAAATCAGATATTGAATCCTGCTTCTGTTTCTGAGAGTCATTTCCAACCATAATATTTTCATAATGTCCAATAGAATCATACGAGTGTACAGACTGGATATTTTTTTGAAATTCCGCTCTCGCATAGACTGTATTGCAAGTCAGCCAAACAAATATCATCATATAGTATTTTTTATGTTTTATAAAATTTTTCTTTTTCATAATCCATCATCCTTTCACGATATTTGCATTATACTATCACTTTTACTATTAACTCAACATTGTTAAAATATGAGCTGCAAGATGTTGATGGCCATCACTTGCAGATAATATAAGGAGGAAAAACAAAATGTCTTATCCTACAATTAGCGGTAATGGACTTAATTCTGGAGTAACCCTCTCGCAAATTCATCAAGGAAATGCGTCTTTCCGAAAAGATACGAGTACTAAACACGACCAAATCATGTTGCTTCAAGAAGTCCTTAAAAAAAACGGGTTCTATTCAGACAGCGTAGATGGTAAGTACGGCACTAAGACATTCGATGCAGTGAAAGCATTTCAGCGCAAATACAGTCTAACTGCTGATGGTGTCTTTGGACAGCGCTCTCTCGAAAAACTGGAAGAAGAGTTTTGTAGTGGTCATTTGGACAAGAGCGATTATGGATGTTCGGAACCGATTGAACCTTCCGATGCTGGTCCTGAAAATGATGATTTGTTCATTAGATCAGAACATGACAATCCTGATAGCTTTCCTTTTACAAAAATGTGTGCTGTTCGAATTAATCATTGGAATGTTTCTAATGATAGGATCCGGAATTATAAGCCACCGATGACTAAAACTCTATCTGCTAAAACCTATTTGGACAATCTAATGGCTAAAGCAAAGACTTCTATTGGCTATACTTCTCTCGACTGCTCCGCATATACACTTTCGGCAAGAGACAAGTTAGGTTATTCGGGTTCCACCACTGACTTCTGTCAGCATACTCAATATTATGGTTATATTCCCGATCTCGGCGGATACAGTATGCTTCTGCCAGGTATGCATCTATATCAGGCGTGGAGACATGAGAATGGAAAGTACACGACGAAACATGTAGGTGTATATGCGGGTCTCTATGATTTCGGAAATGGTCTTGAACATGCTGTGTATCAATCTAGCAAAACCTATGGATCTTTGAGTCGAATGAACAAAAGCAAGAGCGGTGGTCCCAATCTGACCTCCATGAATAACAAGTGGAACTACTGGGCATGGTCAAAGTACATCTATGCAGATGCAACTACTTGCTATAACTATCGGGTATTAGGTTAAGTATATTATAGAATATATCTCAATCTGTCCTGCATTTCAATAATTGTGTTGTAAATATCGAAATGCAGCCGAGGCGGTAAGCAGTTTTCTGCTTATCGCCTATTTATTTTTATAAGGAGTGTATACTAATGGCTATTGATTCTATGACGAATTTTATTGGACATTTTAAAAACCTCATAATTGGCAGCTTTCTTGACGGTTGGGACAACGCACTTGAAATCTTGCTCATCATTATGGCCTTAGATTATATCACAGGCTTAGCTAGTGCATTTAAAAAGAAAGCTGTCAGTTCAAGTGTTGGATACACGGGGCTTATTAAAAAAGCAAGTATTTTTATCATAGTAATTTTAGCTGCCCAAATGGATCGAATGATTGGAGACGGAAGTCATCTGTTCCGAAATGGCACCGCATTTTTCTTTTCGGCTAACGATGCAATATCTGTTCTCGAAAACATCGGGCAAATCGGAATTAAAATGCCTTCATTTTTAAGAAAAGCACTGATAAACTTAAAAGATACTTATGATTCATCTCCTTCTCAATCTAAAAAGAACGACAATGAGAAATGAATTCACTTAAGCTCGTACTCTCTAATAATATTCACTCATGTTGATTCTTTATTCCTTAAGTCTTCACAATTATAGCACTGTTTTTTCACTTTTTTCAAATCGTATAATGCGTTACTATATCATCAGCAAAGGGATAAAGGTGGCCACCTCAGAACCTAATGCACAAAATATAAATGAAAGGAAAATAAATTATATCATGGCAACTTGTATTGTTAAAACTGGCAATGACAATGGCGTTAATATTCGCCCGTCTAAGAGCACCAGTGGTAATAGACTTGGTGTAATTAATAACGGTGTATCAGTTAACGTTGTTCGATGCGATGGCACTTGGGCTACGTTGATGTATAACGGCACACCCGCTTTTGTACAGCATAAGTTTCTCCAAAATCCTCCGACTATTAATGGTGACGGTCTCTCCGTGAATGATGCCGCTGTTAGTAATGGCGACAAGGTTAATATTCGTGATGCTGCAAATGGCAATCCAACTGGTAAACAAATGAAAAAAGGCGACAATCATACAGTGTTGGGAAAGTCGTTGGTAGGCAGTTTTTATTGGTATAAAATTAACACGAATCAGTGGGTACGAGGCGATTATTTGACTCCGGGAACTTCTAGCGGTGGGAACTCTGGCGAAAGTACAGGTGGCGGCAGCGGTGGTAACACCGCAACATGGGAACAGGTTCTTGCGGGAAGTGCTGTTTATAAAAAGGAATCCAGTAGTTCTGCCGTATGTGAAGGTGTTAAAACTCTTCAGCGGTATTTAATTGCCATAGGTTGGGGTAGAGCTGCTGTACTTGGTGCCACGTCTGATATGACAGTTGATGGCAACTTTGGTGCAAAAACAGAAAAAGCTGTAAAAAATTTTCAGTACGAATGCGGCCTAACTCAAGATGGCATTGTTGGATCTCAGACAGCTATTAAACTAGACAACGCTCGTTCGAACGTGAATTTTACAACTAAAAAGTTTTATCCTCTTGCAGCTTCCGAATGGAACTACAACGCTTTACCTTCTTGGGTGGATGATATTTCTCTATGCGCGCGTATGATCTGCGCGGAACACTCGCGCAATGGCTATCCATCTGGCGACGAAGATGCACGCGCCGGTATTGCTAAGGTTTTTAGAAATCGAAAGAACTCTAGTCAAAATTTCAATGAGGTAAATGGCTTGAAAACTTATAAAGCCATTATCTTTGGCACAAACCAGTATAACCCTGCAACCGGGGCTGCATCTTCCCGAAAAATGGCTTATTTTGTATGGCGTGGTGCTGGCAATGGGGTGCCGTGGCAACAGGCCATCAGTTACGCAACGCAACTTGTTAATGGTCAGGCGATTACCCGTGCCGCTAATGTGACCAATCAGGTTTACTTTAATGGATACACTTCGTCTTGGTCCGCTACTGGCAAGAAAGATATTGTGTATTATCCTGATGAATCTACTAAAAAGTTTACTGCATTTTTTAATAAGTAAACTTTGACTAAAGAAAGTCGTCGTAATGACGGCTTTCTTTGCGTTTATGGTCGTATGACTGGAGTGTCTGAAAGTAGTAGATTCTTGTATAAAATGCCTTGAATTGTTGCAGCACCTAGGCCCTCATAGTGGTTGGTGCATTGCCATATAAAGCTGCTGTTTTCATAATTATAGGTATAAAGATCAATATCAGTAGAAGTACTGTGTTCTATAACCGCTTCGGATTCTGTCGTGCAAAGGCTTATATTTCTAACTACATATAAATCGCAAGTGTAAACGGATTCAGTTCCATCGCTAATAGAATATTCACTGATCATAGAATAAGCGTTTAATAAAACTACATCATCAATACCCATGTCATAGGCTGGAGAAGTATCACGAGATGCATAGCACACTTCATACTTCCTAGAAGATAAATTATACAAACGCTCAATCTGAACGCTGTCGGCAAAAGCGGATGTCCTGATTTTCAACCATGTGTTGGTCAGGCCATCCGCTATTTCAACAGATTCTACATCTGGTAAAACATCGGTCAACAACCATTCGTCATTTTGGCGTAGAAACACAACAGCAAAAGTAGAAGGCTGATAACCATAACGGATAACAACTACATCACAGAGCATATCTGAAACAGGAACTCCCCAGAACGTAAAGTACTTTGCTTGCGCTGTAGAGAGAGAAGGCAAGTAGCTGATGTCAAGACCGTTTTCCCTTAGTACTTGATCAAGCCGCTGAATATCATTGCCAACAGTCAGCACAAAATCATCCGGTGAAAACAGAATACACTGAAAGGGCGCAGCTTCATTCAGTGATTGGGAGGGCTCTAGCTCATGGAGACTGTTTGCTACAATATCCTGATACTGGTTATCTAAAGCATGCGCACATCCTGCACTGGATAAGAACAAGAGAAATGCGAAGAAAACGGCGAAAGGGATTCGTTTATTCATATGATCTACTCCTATCACTGTATTTGTCGTTTAATATATCATTTGAACTTTATTTTGTCTACCTTGCATTATTTTGCTATTGAGTGCAGTAATAAATAATTTTATCTTATTATTTCGTCAACCGTTTCCTCCTAGCATAAATTCATCTGAGCTAGTCTCTTCTGGTTTACCAGACCAAGGGTCTTCAAACATATTTGCTTTACATTATAAATCATTGTGTATTTAACAAGATTTGCACATCTGTTTGCTGTTTGTTCAATCTCATGATATTCCACGGATAAATGTTTCACTATCATTATCAAGAAATTCATAATATCCATTCTGTATATCTTATTGCTTAATATACAGTTGTGTATTTTTTAAGCCGTTGTATTCCCTTATAAACTGGAAAATTGATAACCAAATCAATACTGCTTTTCTAAATTTAATAGTGCCTAATTCGATCCAAAATCACTTTTTTCTTAATTTTTAGTCCAACTTCATAAAAATTAGTCACTTTTATAGCGTTGATTTCTACGATAAAAACGTTTTTTCCTTCCATATTCTTCCCCAAAAACAAAAAAGAGGAAAATTTTCCTCCTTTAAAATCCCATACTTATTTATGCTGACTTTGAATACGCCATCAAACGCTGCTCATTGACATTCGTAAAAATAGAACGCGCAGGGGAAAGTGTAAAGCCATTTTTCATCCAGAACATCGTTGCTTTCTCTACTCCAGGCATCACATTTGCGCAGATTTCAGTCTTCTCACCGAGCAAATGCGTGAAGCTCTCAACCATATATTTCGCGATTTTGTCAGAACGTACATCCTCCTTGACCCATAAAGCCGAAATATACCAGCACGGCGAAGCACACCGAATCGTGTATTGCTTGGCTGTTAATATACCAAGAACATTTCCTTTTTCTTCCTTTAAGAGATAGCAGAGATCAATCGCATCTTTATCTGCCATGACATCCTGCCAGAATTCAATGTTTGCCTGATTATTTTCCTCGGAGTCAAACTCCGGCGTATAATCGACATGATGCTGGAGCATACATAATACAGCCTCCGAATTTCTTGGGCTGTATGGCATAAATTTCATTATTTTCCTCTCCCCATCGTCGCATTTACAGATACAGACATTCCACTACGCAGGAAGAAACCCGAACGAAGTGTTTAGAACATTATAACATATTTCCAACTTCGTTCAAGGTTAAATCAAACCAAAATAGCTCTCCTGTTTTATTTTTCTGAGATATTTTCAAGAAAGGCACGTTTGTTTTGCTCAAAGCACTCGATTTTCTGAATAGCCCTTCGCTGATAGCTTTTGATCGTGCGTTCCGTTTTTGCAAATTCATTGCCCCATCGCTCACCGTATTCCACAACAATCCGTGGAATATCGATTCCTTCAATCAAATGTCGTCGGGTAACGAATGCTTCATCCTCTGATAGAAGCGTCATCCATATTTGAATAGTTGAAAGCTGCTCATTAACATAATCCAGTCTTGCTTTAATCTGTTCATTTGCCTTGCCATTACAATTTTCCAGTTTTGAAAGAAGAAATTTGCGCTCGGCTTCAAAATCGTGTGTATTTCTCAATAAGAGCTTGATTTCATCCATCGGGATGACTCCTCCTTTATACAGTATAGATGATACAAAGCATCCTTTGTAACTTCATTATAATAATTCACTTTTCCAAATGGCAGTGAAGAAGCAGTGAGTAAACCGTGAAAAAAGAGTGCATTTTCAATAAAGCATTTTTACTGCCAATAAAGGCATAAATGATAGTGCGTAACTCTAAAGAAAAACACTATCGTTTTAAATTTCTCCATTTATATTCGTTTTCCCTCCAAAAATCCAATGCTATAAGAGCTAGTCACTCTCATAGTATTATTCTAATTAAATAACAGAAAAAGTAAAATGTCCATATCTGGTCAACCTTATAAAAGCACGTCAATTCTATTGAAAAAGATTGGTGTGAAGTCTTGCCTATGGGGGAGAAACGATATGGAAATCGACTACCGCAGAATCGGCCGACATCTGCGTGCTGCGCGTGAACATAACAATTTGACGCAAGCTCAGGTCGCAGAAATTATCGGTGTTGCCGAAAGCAGCTTTAGCAATATGGAGAGAGGTCAGCAAAAACTCAGCTTAAAGCGCATCATTGAACTTTGCGTCCTCTATAAAATCAAGCCTGGAAGTGTACTAGACGACTGCTGCGATGAGCTTATTGATCTTGATGAGATTCATCTGGAACAAAATCCTGATAAGCGGGATACGATTGGGATTCTGGAAAAATCTTCTGATGAAACCGTTCACCTGATAAACCTGATTGCCCACACTCTGTACAAGGATCAAAAAGCATAAGACAAATAGGACGGCATAAGGAGGCAGATACTTAAGATGAAAAGTGAAAATGCTTTCGTCACCGAACTATTTGAAAAATATCACGATCAATTAAAACGCTACTGTATGCGATACGTTCGTTATAACGCCAGATACTATCCACTGGTTGACGATTGCATTCAGGAAGCGTTTTATAAAGCTGTCCTGCATCAAAACGATGTGATGCAAAGTCCGAATCCCTATGGATGGCTTGCAAAATGTTGCGAAAACTATTTGAAGTCAAAATATCGCCAGGAAAAACGCCGTGCAGAAATCATTGGTCGAAACGTCAGCTATGACGATTGTGGAGAAGTGGAAGATCCTAAAGACGACATCCTTCGCTGGCTATATTCTGATGAGCATCATGAATTGCTTACAGGGATCTACGCCCTCCTCACGCCTGCCGAGAAGAAAATTTTTCGATATTACTATCAGGAGAATCTCTCATTGCAAGAAA
>ULUT01036195.1_pt1 | contig 11199 bp, 12 predicted proteins | sample 1958691 | NCBI WGS metagenome assembly ULUT01 (sample SAMEA4835766, study PRJEB28245) | human gut metagenome | biome: gut microbiome; material: fecal sample | place: Denmark | collected 2008 | reverse complement strand
ATTATTAAAAATAATCCAATTACAATAAGAGGGCCGGGATATTTGACCCTGGTGTATATAAATGAGCATTATCAGCATACAAACGCTCATAATATTTTATTGGAGTTAATAGTTGAATACGGATGCATTTTGGGCATAGCTATTTTTTTGATAATATTAAAAGTAGTTATTCGCAGTATTCTGTTATTAAGAGAAAACAAAATGTTAGAAAACTCTATTGCAGTCTGCCTATTGATTCAGTCAATGGTTCAGCTTTCATTTTCGGCAACATTTTATTCAAGTAATGAACTTTGGATTGGTTTGGTGCTTACAGGAATTTTATCAAGGAGGAAGTATTTTGTTCAAGACAGCAGTATATATAAGGACGATGTTCTGGTCAAGAAAGATTAGGAAACATTTAGAAAAAAACGGATTCAAAAAGGCAATCGAAAAATATCCGACTATATGTGGAAGACCATTGGCTAATTCAAATGAAACCAGTTCTAGAATTGCATCTGCCATTCTAGAGGGGGCTCCTTATATGATTGCTCGATTTGGAAATGTCGAACTAGAAAATGTCGGAAAATGTGAGTTGGCAATTAATCATCGACTTCAAACTTCATTTGATACGCTGTGCAACAATGCTGGTTTTTTCCCTAATGATATATCTCAACTGCCGAGTTTTGCTAAGCTTATGAGTGATTCTATGTCATTTTGTGATTTACAAGGTGTATGGTATTTACCGTTCGAAGATTATTATCTAAAATCTGGTTGTCTCAATCCAGAACTGATTACGGAAGTGCGCTATTTGGAACCGTGGTTTGCCTCTGAACCTTGGACTAAGGCTTTGAAAGGTAAAAAAGTACTTGTAATACATCCATTTGATGAGTTAATTCAGGAACAGTATGCAAAACGAGAGCTTTTATTTTCTCAAAAAAACATTTTACCTGAATTTAACTTGATTACATTGAAAGCTGTCCAAACTATTGCAGGTTCGAATGATGAACGTTTTAGTACATGGTTTGAAGCATTGCGCTATATGTGTGATGAGGCAGATAAAATTGATTTTGATGTTGCAATTATTGGTTGCGGAGCCTATGGGTATCCACTTGCAGCACATATAAAAAATAGTGGAAAGATTGCAATTCATTTAGGCGGAGTGACACAGGCTTTGTTTGGAATTAAAGGAAAGCGTTGGGATGTTGACCCATTGGATGACACTGTTCGTAATTTATATAATGATAATTGGGTCTATCCGGGAGAGCGTGAGAAACCAAGGCAGTTTAAGCAAGTCGAAAACGGCTGTTATTGGTAAAGGAGGCTCTGTATTGAAAAAAATCATTTATATTCATCATGGAGATTTAAATGGAGGTGCACCAAGAAGTCTTCGATTTTTGATTGAGAGATTGGATAAAGAAAATTATAAGCCAACTGTTATTTATCGAAAAAACGAAGGTGACGCCAAATTTTTTCAGGATGCAGGTGCAAAAACAATTTTTGAACCTCGTATTCGGCCTTTTCATGGTAGTACGGTTACACGGATTAACGCGAAGCAGGTTGCCTATAATTTTGTTTATGCGATACCGACATATGTTGCGGCAAAAAGAATATTTGAAAGTGAGAGACCTGACATTGTTCATTTGAATTCTACCTGCTTGTTTATGTGTGCAAAAGCAGCAAAGGCAGTTGATAAAAAAGTCAAAGTAATTTGCCATATTCGCGAACCTTTGCTACAAAATATTTGGGGAAGAATTCTTAAATATATGAATAATAAGTATTGTGATGAATTTGTAGCAATTGATCAGTACGATGCTACTACTGTGCAGACATCAAAAAGTAGAATAGATGTAATTTATAACTTTGTTGATTTTTCTTCATATAATTCTAAAGTGAAATCTGATGTGTTGCGCAGAGAACTGAATCTTAGTAATCAAGATGTCATCTATTTGTTGTTGGCACGACTATCTCCGTCGAATGGCTGTCTAGAGTTGATTCGTCAATGGAAAAAGTGCAAAAACAATAAAAAAAATCATTTAGTCATCGTTGGAGAAATTCCAGGAACAGAAGAAAGATATAGTCTGAACTGCCATAAAGAAGCGTTTACTGAAGAAAATATTCATATTCTGAATTTCCGCAAGGATGTAGAAAATGTTATTGCGTCTTCCGATGTAATGATGTGCCCATTTACAGAACCACATTTTGCGAGAGCTATTATTGAAGGTGCAGCTATGGGGAAGCCTTCATTGGTAGTAGATGTTGATGGTGCAAGAGAATTGGTTGTAGGAGGTAAAACGGGGTTTATCTATACTAACCAAATGGAATTGGAATGGTATGTAAACACTCTTTCTGAAAATGTTTCACTTAGAGTGGAAATGGGCAAGAATGCAGAAAAATATGCACTTAAGAACTTCAATGCAGATATCAATGCAGCTAAGACTTTTTCACACTACGAATAAGATAAAGCAAAAATAGGAGGAACGATTATAAAATCGGTGTTTATAAAATGTTTAAAGTGCTAAAAAAAAGTAAAGTTGCTAGTAATGCAGTCTGGATCATTATTGGCAAAGTTGCGCAGTCCATATTGTCTCTGATCGTAGGTATGATGACAGCCAGATATATGGGACCGAGCAACTACGGTTTGATTAGCTATGCTGCATCTATTGTTGCATTTGTTGTTCCAATCATGAATCTGGGTCTAAGTAATGTTCTTGTACAGGAATATACAAATCAACCAGAAAAAGAAGGAGAGATATTTGGTTCAGCTATTGTTGTAAGTATCTTATCATCGTTATGTTGTATATTTGGTGTAACACTTTTTACTCTTTTTTTTGATAATGGCAAGCCTGAAACAAATTTGGTTGTTATATTGTATAGTCTTATGTTGATTTTTCAGGCATTTGAGTTAATAACATATTGGTTTCAAGCAAAATTCCTGTCAAAATACGTTGCAATTGCTTCATTTATTTCTTATGGAGTAGTATCTGCATACAAAATTATATTACTTGCAAAGAAAGCTAGTATATTCTGGTTTGCACTATCTAATTCAATAGATTATTTCCTTATTGCGCTATTATTGATAATCACATATAAGAAATTAGGTGGACGACATTTTCGTTTTTCGAAACGAGTGGCAGCTCGTATGTTATCTAGTTCGAAACACTATATTGTATCAAGTCTTATGGTAACGATATTTGCACAAACGGACAGGATAATGCTTAAAGGAATGATGAATGAAGCAGCAGTTGGATACTATACAGCAGCTGTTACCTGTGCAGGAATTAGCCAATTTATTTTCGGCGCATTGATTGATTCTATGAGACCGTCCATTTTCATTCATAAGAAGGAAGGCCGTAAAGAGAGTTATGAAAAAAGCATTTCACGATTATACTGTATTATTATTTACGCTGCATTATTACAGAGCCTGTGCATGACATTACTAGCCAAATTTATTGTGCAAATTTTATATGGTGCAGAATATGCGCAATCTGCAAATGTTCTCAGGATTGCTGTTTGGTACACGACGTTTTCATACATAGGAACTGTCAGGAATATTTGGATTTTAGCGGAGGGAAAACAGAAGTATTTGTGGATTGTTAACTTAGGGGGCGCGCTGTCTAATATATTGCTTAATTGGATTTTGATACCAATATATGGCGTTTGTGGTGCAGCAATTGCCTCGGTTATCACTCAATTTTTTGCAAACATAATTATGAACTGGATCGTATCTCCACTAAAATACAATAATAGATTGATTAAAAATGCATTCAATCCAATAAAAATATTTAAATCATAAACAAGCCATTTGTTGCGATAAACGGAGTACGAGTGTAAAAAATACAGGAGTGTAATTTATGAATAGAGAAATTAAGAAGAAAACATTGAAAGATATTCTAATGTACGAAAAAACATTAACATTTCAAAAAAATCGAAAGAAAAACTATAATTGGAAATAATAGTGTGAGAGCGCATGATACTATGCTATTGCCTCGCTTGGATGATGGTGTAGATATTGGCGTTGAAGTTGTAATAATTGGCGAAGTCACAATAGCGTATAATGTTAAAATTGGTGCTAATAGTGTTGTGTCAAAAAAGTATTTATGTGGAAAATTCTTTTTATGCAGTAGCACCAGCGTGCAAGATAAAATAATAGCGCAATCACTTGGTCGCTAATGTTATCCGCTGAGTAACTTTCAATAAGTTTGTGTAATCCTTTATAAATATAAATTCAAATTTTCAATTTGATGCTTTTTTATTTAAAGAATATTAAAACAAAAAAACGGAGGAAAAAATGTCACAATTCACAAACAAAACCCTAATGATAACCGGAGGCACGGGATCATTTGGAAACGCAGTATTAAACAGATTTCTGGAAACAGATATCGGAGAGATCAGAATATTTTCGAGAGACGAAAAAAAGCAGGACGATATGCGTCATGAGTATCAGGCGAAAATGCCTGAGGTAGCAGACAAGATCAAGTTCTACATAGGCGACGTAAGGAATTTGCAGTCCTGTAAGGACGCTATGCATGGCGTAGATTACATATTCCATGCGGCAGCACTCAAGCAGGTCCCGTCTTGTGAGTTTTTCCCAATGGAAGCCGTAAAAACTAATATTATCGGTACGGATAACGTCCTGACAGCCGCTATCGAGGAGGGCGTCGAAGCAGTAATATGCCTTTCAACTGATAAAGCAGCCTACCCTATCAATGCCATGGGTAAGTCAAAATCTCTTGAAGAAAGCGTCGCTATCGCTAAGAGCAGATATAGCGGAAAAACTAAAATATGCTGTACTCGTTATGGTAATGTAATGTGCTCCCGTGGATCTGTTATCCCTCTGTGGATCGACCAGATCAAAGCAGGCAACCCTATTACTGTAACAGAGCCTAATATGACTCGTTTCATTATGTCACTTGAAGAAGCTGTTGACCTTGTCCTCTATGCTTTCGAGAACGGAGAGAACGGCGACCTGCTTATCATGAAAGCCCCCGCTTGCTCTATCGGCCTTCAGGCTGAAGCCGTTACTGAAATGTTCGGCGGCAAAAAAGAGGATATCAAGGTCATTGGTATCCGCCATGGCGAGAAAATGTATGAAACACTTCTTACCAATGAGGAGTGTGCAAAGGCTATCGACCTTGGCGGCTTCTATCGTGTCCCTGCCGATAATAGAGGCCTGAACTATGATAAGTTCTTTAGAGACGGCGACGCAGATAGAAATACTCTCACTGAGTTCAATAGTAATAATACAAAGCTCCTTAATAAGGAAGAAATAAAGGAAAAAATGCTTAAGCTTGCATATATCCAGGAGAGATTGGCTGAGGATTGATATGTCAAAGAAGTTGGTCATCCTCGGTGCAGGCGGATATGCAAATACTGTTAAGGACGTTTCTGAACAGCTGGGCTATGATGTGATAGCTATGCTGGACGATAGAATTGCCGACCGCACGCTTGATTCTTTTACTAAATATATTGCTGACGATACGGAATTTATTCCTGCCTTTGGAAATAACGAGTTTCGCTTGTCCTGGTGCGATAAAATAACTAGAGCAGACGGCAGACTTGCCACTGTTGTGCATCCTACAGCTTATGTAAGTCCTACCGCTTCTATCGAAAAGGGCGTTGTGGTGCTTCCGAAAGCTGTTATCAATACAGATGTGACAGTGAAACGTGGCTGTATCATCAATTTGGGTGCTATCGTGGACCATGGCTGTGTGATCGAACAAGGTTGTCATATCTGCCTTGGAGCAATAGTAAAAGGCGAAAATAGGATCGCAGCGCTGAGTAAGATAGAAGCCGGAGAAGTTGTGCAGCTTAGACAGTATCCTGTGAATAAATGATTTTACCAAAGGTCGTGTCTGACCTCGGGAGGAAAGTATATGGAACATAATTTTAAATGGAAAAATGACGGCAGAACAAAGGTAATGATCGGCTGCGGCACCCGCCCTGAGATCATTCGCCTGGCGGCTGTAATAAGAAGATGCCGTGAGTATTTTGATACCTGCGTTGTGTATTACAATCAGAACTGGGACCGTAACCTCAGTACAGTTTTCTGGGAGGATTTCGAGCTGAAAAACACTTTCGGTGAGTTCGGCCCTGATATTCTTGTTCCTGTAGTAGGCGATAATCTGGGCGTTACCTGCGGAAATATTCTCGGCAGAAGCTATGAATTGCTTTCAGAATTGCAGCCTGACGCCTATCTTGTCCTTGGTGATACAAACAGTTGTCTGTCAGCTATCTCCGCTAAAAGACTTCATATCCCGCTTTTTCATATGGAAGCAGGAAACAGATGTAAGGATGAGTGCCTCCCAGAGGAAACAAACAGAAGAATAGTCGACGTTATCTCTGACGTAAACCTTTGCTATTCCGAGTTTGCAAGAAAGTATCTTGCTGATACCGGACTTCCAAAGGAAAGAACATATATGACAGGCTCGCCTATGGCGGAAGTCCTTCGTGGTAATCTGGATAAAATTCAGGCTTCTGACGTTCTTGAACGTATGGGTCTTGAAAAGGATAAGTATATTCTTCTTTCTGCACACAGAGAGGAGAATATCGACACAGAAAAGAACTTTACAAGTCTGTTTACTGCAATAAACGCACTGGCTGAAAAGTACGATATGCCAATATTGTATTCCTGCCACCCGCGTTCAAAGCATAGACTTGAAAAGAGCGGCTTTAAGCTCGACTCTAGAGTAAGAGTAAACGAGCCGCTGGGCTTCAATGACTATAACTGTTTGCAGATGAATGCTCTTGCTATCGTTTCAGACTCAGGCACGCTTCCTGAGGAGAGCAGCTTCTATCTTTCAATAGGTCACCCTATCGCAGCAGTTTGTATCCGTACTTCTACCGAGCGCCCTGAAGCACTTGAAGCAGGGGACTTTATCCTTGCAGGAATTACGACAAAAGAGCTGCTCAATGCTACAGATATGGCTATCGAAATGAAGCAGAAAGGCGTTCTCGGCAAGCCGTGTCCTGACTATGTGGACGAAACAGTATCAATGAAAGTCGTAAGGATCATCCAGGGATATGTTAATGTAGTCAACAAAATGGTCTGGAGAAAAGATCAGTAAGGAACGTGGAAATATGAAGATATTGATTACAGGCGCAAAGGGCATGGTTGGAACAGCCCTTGTGAATAATCTGAAAAATATCAGAGATAACAAAAATCGAACAAGACCGAATATTTCTGTTGAAGAAATATATGAGTATGATATAGATTCTACCAAGGAACAGCTTGACGAGTATTGCAAGGAAGCAGACTTTGTTTTCAATCTTGCAGGGGTAAACCGTCCTGAGAATACCGAGGACTTCATGAAAGGCAACTTTGGTTTTGCGTCACAGCTTCTTGATACTCTGAAAAAGTATGATAACAAGGCAACTATCATGCTCTCGTCTTCCATACAGGCAACGCTCATAGGGCGATATGACGGAGAATATGGCAGAAGCAAGCTTGCAGGTGAAGAGCTTTTCCAGAAATATGCCGCAGAAACAGGAGCAAAGGTCGCAATATATAGGTTTCCTAACCTTATGGGTCATTCAAGACCAAAGTACAATTCTTTTGTATCAACACTTTGCTACTGCGTGGCTAATGACGAGCCGTATTCCATAAATGACAGAGCAAGTGAACTGGAGCTTCTTTACATTGATGACCTTGTTGAGGGTATGTTTGATCTTCTTGAGGGCAAGGAAAAGCATTGCGAGTTTGACGGCGTAATGCCTGTCGCAAATGATAAGGGCAGATATTGTTATGTGCCTGTTACTCATAAGGTAACTTTGGGCGAGGTGGTAGATCTTCTTGAAGAATTTAAGCAGCAGCCTAAGACCCTGCTTATGCCTAAAATGCCAAAGGGCTCTTTTGCCAAGAAACTGTATAGTTTGTATCTTACTTATCTCCCTGCAGATAAATTCAAGTATGCGCTGAAAATGAATGTAGATAACAGAGGCAGTTTTACTGAGCTTGTTCATACAGAGGATTGCGGACAGGTAAGTATAAATATAAGCAAGGCGGGCATCACAAAGGGTCAGCATTGGCACAACTCAAAATGGGAGCTTTTCATAGTTGTCCATGGTCATGGTCTGATACAGGAGCGTAACATAAACACAGGAGAAAAAGTTGAATTTGAGGTCAGTGGTGATAAGATCGAGGCTATCCACATGATACCTGGCTGGACCCATAACATTATCAATCTCAGTGATACTGAGGATCTTGTTACTGTTATGACCTGCAATGAGATATTTGATCCAAGTCACCCTGATACTTTTGGGGAGCCTGTGTAATGTCAGAATACATAAAATCCCTCCGCCAGCACCTAGGCCACACCCCTCTGCTGCAGGTGGGAGCAAGCGTAATAGTAATAAACGAAGCAGGACAAATGCTCATGCAGCAGAGAACGGACTGCGGAAGCTGGGGATATGCAGGCGGCTCGGTGGAACTTGGTGAGTCTGTTGAGCAAACAGCCGAAAGAGAGCTTTTTGAGGAAACAGGTCTTAAAGCAAAAAAGCTCGAACTGCTTGGCGTCTATTCAGGCGAAAAAATGCAGTATACTTACCCAAATGGCGATAAGGTGTCAAACGTTGATATCGTCTACACCTGCCACGAGTATACAGGCGAGCTTAAAATGCAGGCTTCCGAGGTGTCGCAGCTTAAATTTATTGATATCTGCGACCTGCCCGAGGATATTTTTCCTCCAAATAGACCTGCTATAGAAGATTACATCAATAAAAATAAAACTTAAAGGAGACACTGTTATGTGCGGAATTGTTGGATTTACTGGAAATAACGAGGCAGCCCCGATCCTCTTGGACGGCCTGTCTAAGCTTGAGTATAGAGGCTATGACTCTGCCGGTATCGCTGTAAGAAACGGTGACGCAGAGCCTGAGATCGTAAAAGCTAAAGGCAAGCTGAAAGTCCTAAAGGAAATGACTAACGACGGAAAAGCTGTAAAAGGCGCCTGCGGTATAGGCCATACCCGTTGGGCTACCCATGGCGAGCCGTCAACTGTAAACGCCCACCCTCATTGCAGCGACGATGAAAATGTTATCGCCGTACATAACGGTATTATCGAAAACTATCAGGAGCTTCGTGAAAAGCTTATCAAAAAAGGATATACCTTTAAGTCAGAAACTGATACCGAGGTTGCCGTAAAGCTTATCGACTATTATTACAAAAAGTACCTGGGTACTCCTGTTGACGCTCTTAATCATGCCCTCGTCCGTATCCGTGGCTCTTATGCCCTCGCTGTTATGTTCAAGGATTATCCCGGTGAGATATATGCCGCAAGAAAAGACAGCCCTATGATAATAGGAGTAACTGGCGGCGAAAGCTACCTCGCTTCTGACGTTCCTGCAATACTTAAGTATACAAGAAATGTCTACTATATAGGCAATATGGAGCTTGCAAAACTTACAAAAGGCGCAGTTGCTTTCTACAATCTCGATGGCGAAGAGATACAAAAAGAAATGAAAACTATCGAGTGGGACGCAGAAGCTGCAGAAAAAAGCGGATATGAGCATTTTATGCTCAAAGAGATACACGAACAGCCAAAGGTGATAAAGGATACTATCAATTCTGTACTTACAGATGGAAATATTAGCTTTGAAAGCGTCGGACTTTCTGACGAGGATATGAAAAATATCCAGCAGGTGTATATAGTTGCCTGCGGCTCTGCCTACCATGTTGGTATGGTGGCTCAGTATGTTATCGAAGAGCTGACTTCACTATCTGTCCGTGTGGAGCTTGCTTCTGAGTTCAGATACAGACAAATGAAGCTTGCAAAAAATAGCCTCGCTATTATCATCAGCCAGTCGGGCGAAACTGCCGACAGCCTCGCAGCTCTCCGCCTTTGCAAAGAAAAAGGAGTAAAAACTCTCGGTATCGTAAATGTGGTTGGCTCATCGATCGCAAGAGAAGCCGATAATGTCTTCTATACCCTCGCAGGTCCTGAAATATCTGTCGCAACAACTAAAGCCTATAGCTGTCAGCTCGTTGCCGCATATCTCCTTGCAATGCAGTTTGCAAAAGCAAGAGGGGAGATATCCGACGAAAGATTTGCTCAGCTCGTTGAGGAGATCAATACTATCCCTGAAAAGATAGAGAAAATTCTCGAGGATAAGGAACGCTTGCAGTGGTTCGCTTCAAAGGTAGTGAATATAAAGGACGCATTCTTTATCGGCAGAGGTATCGACTATGCAGTAGGCATGGAGGGAAGCCTTAAACTCAAGGAGATAAGCTATATCCATTCCGAAGCCTATGCAGCAGGCGAGCTTAAACATGGCCCTATCAGCCTTATCGAGGACGGAACTGTCGTGTTCAGCGTGGTAACTCAGTCTGCACTTTATGAAAAGACCATAAGCAATATGGTCGAGGTAAAAAGCCGTGGAGCAAAGCTTTTCGGACTTACTACCTATGGGAATTATGCTATGGAGGACGTTGCTGACTTCACAGTTTACACTCCAAGGATAGATAACCTTTTTGCGGCAAGCCTTTCAGTAGTACCGCTTCAGCTTTTGTCATATTATGTATCAGTAGGAAAGGGCTATGACGTTGATAAGCCGAGAAATCTTGCAAAGAGCGTTACGGTGGAGTAAAAAGAGAAAAATACTTACAGCGCTGTTTGCAGTGTATATCTTTGCCGTCCTCTGGCTCACACTCATAGACAGACAGTGGGGAGAACGTCAGGCGGAACTTGTGCCCTTCTGGGAGGTGCGAAACCTTTTGGAGAACATAAGCATCAAGTATCTGCGTGATTTTTGGCTGGTACAGATATTCGGAAACATTGCAATGTTTATACCCTTGGGAGTTTTGCTTCCGTATCTTTGCGGTATCACGAAGTTCAAAAAAGTTTTCCTTATGTCCCTTGCCTTTTCAGCAGGTATTGAGATAACTCAGTATATCACAGGCAGAGGGCTTTGTGAATTTGACGATGTTTTCAACAACACTCTTGGGGCTTGCGTGGGGTACACATCTTGGCGGCTAAAGATGAGATACAATAAAAAATACAAGAATGAGCAAAGTCCGTGGTGAATGGGCTTTGCTCTAAGGCAATATATTTTAGTATTGCCTTTTTGCAAGCATAGTACAATGGTCAGTATACAAGCTTCCCAAGCTTGGGATGCGGGTTCGATTCCCGTTGCTTGCTCCAAATAGCTGAGCAGACGTTTTGCCACGTCTGCTTTTTCTGTATTCGTGTAGGTTTGTCAATCATATTGGACACTATTATTAAGAAA
>ULUT01038233.1_pt1 | contig 11303 bp, 7 predicted proteins | sample 1958691 | NCBI WGS metagenome assembly ULUT01 (sample SAMEA4835766, study PRJEB28245) | human gut metagenome | biome: gut microbiome; material: fecal sample | place: Denmark | collected 2008 | reverse complement strand
TGCTTATCGGATTTTACAGCTAGTATTGTTGGCTGATATACCCCGTCTAAAGCGACAAACAGGCAAAGAACACAACCGGTGATTCCATAGAGGAGTGACCCCGTACTACTTTTTTTGATAACCAGCCTTAATGTACAGATGGCAGCCACTACCGGCAATACTATAATCAGCCATTTGGAAATAGAAAAGGACGTGCTTTCCAAAGCTTGCATAAACGCTATGTTTTCGGCAGCATGACGTCCGTTGCCCCATATGCTGTCCGGTATCATCTGACAGCGTACAGCAAAAAACACCGCGGTGAGTAACAAACAGAGCGAGGCGAAGATATAAGCCGATATTTTGAACACTTTCGCCCCTTTTTGCATTAACGCCTCCAGATACTGGGCAATCAGTACAGCCATAAATGGATAGATAGGCAACAAATAGACGCTGCGTTTGCTTTTAGGAATACAATAGAAGACAAAAATAGCGATAATCACTATCCAGATAAACAGCTGTATGGGGGATTGTGAGCGGATGTTATCCCAAACCTTCCTGATGCGTCCGGTGAAAGAGTTTCCTGCGGGCAGCAGGTGCATTTCATTCCATTTCAGTCCGAATAGTGAGATAAGCAAGACCAATGTCCAAGGTGTCCACCCCCATATAATGGTCAGGAAGTTATACCATAAAGGGTTGTGATGCGACGGGTATGACATTTTGCCGACAAAGCGTCCGGTGTTTTCCTCCAGCATCAGGTCCATAAACGGCTGTCCTCCCTGTAGCCAGGCCGCATAAAACCAGATTCCCAATGGAATAAGGGAAAGCAGCCCGATTCCGAATAAGGAAAGGAAAGTCTTGCCGAATGAGCGTCCCCGTATCAGCTGGTAAATACCGATACACATACAGGGGAATATAGAACCCACAGGTCCTTTGGTCAGCGTGCCGCATGCCATCAGCACGACAGCCGTCCAAGGTATTCCCTTGCAGCCTTTTTCGTCCCAGCGAAATAGTAAGCAAAGTGAGATGACGATGAAGGAAACCTGTAGCATATCCAGCCTGCAAGCCACCGCCGCCCGGTGCACTTCGAATGAAGTGAGCAGTAAAAGGGAGGTAATGACTGCTGTCTTTGTATCCTTATAGCGGGCTACGAATCCGAAAAACACGAACTGCATAGCTAGAAAAGCGATAGCGGACGGCAGACGGGACGAGAATTCGCTCACCCCTCCGAAAATGGCGGAAATAGCTGCAATAGACCAATACAGGAAAGGAGGTTTATAGGCGATGTCTGTTCCGTAGTTCAAAGGCAATATCCAGTTGCCGCTTTCCAACATCGAGTATGCCACAATTGCTTCGCGCGGTTCCCCTTTAGAGTAAAAAATAGTTTCTCCCAAAAAGGGGATTATTACAAGTGTGCTTAGTAAGGCTATGAACCAAAATGCTTTTTTCTTGTCTGACATATATTTTTCGGTCTTTTATATTTACTGTCGCAAAAGTACGAATAATTCTTTAGTAATACCTAACTTTGCATTTTAAATCAATGAAAATGAATAAACTGAAACAGATACCCGAGTTCCTGCGATTTGTAATGGTAGGCCTTTTTGCTACAGGGCTGCACTATGGCATTTATTTTGTCTTGCAAAAATTCATTCAGGTCAATGTAGCCTATACCTTGGGATATGTGCTGAGTTTTGTTGCCAACTTTTATCTTACGGCTTATTTTACTTTCGGGCAGCCTCCTTCCTGGAAGAAAGCTTTTGGCTTCGGGGGGGCACATCTGACAAATTATCTGATACATATCGGATTGTTGAATCTCTTTCTGCGGTTGGGTTTTTCCCGTCCGTTGGCTCCCATCCCAGTGTTTCTCATTGCCATTCCGGTAAATTTTTTATTAGTGAGGTTTGTTTTCAAACAAAAGTAATATCTTTGAGGAGTCTTTATGATAGTGAAGAATGATATGAAGAAAGTGACTCTTTTGATTCCGGTATATAATGAGGAAGCGATGCTGCCCACTCTGTATCAACGTTTGATAGAGCTTGTCAACCGCAATGCCGTTTATGAGTGGGAAATCCTGTTTGTCAATGATGGCAGCAGCGACACTACGCTGGAATGCCTCCGCCGGCTGAGGCAGCAGGACAAGCGGGTGAATTATGTCAACCTTTCGCGTAACTTTGGTAAAGAGGTAGCCATGCTGGCGGGTTTTGATTACGCCACCGGCGATTGCTGCGTTGTGATGGATGCTGATTTGCAGGACCCTCCGGAACTGGTAGACCAGATGCTGGAATATTGGGAAGAAGGATATGATGACATTTATGCCAAACGGCGTACCCGTGGCGAGGAAAGCTGGTTGCGTCGTCAGTTCTCTCTGGCTTTTTATGGTATACTTCAGCGGATGAGCCGTATTGATATTTTGCCCAATGTGGGCGATTTCAGACTTCTGGACCGTCGTTGTGTGCTCACGTTGCGTCGTCTGCGCGAATGCGAGCGTTATACAAAAGGATTGTTTTGCTGGATAGGCTATCAGAAGAAAAGCATTGAATTTGATCGCGGAGACAGGCTGATGGGCCATTCCTCCTGGAACTTTCTCAAGCTGTTGAATCTGGCTGTCGAAGGGATAACCTCTTTCTCTATCGCCCCTTTGCGCATCGCCACGGTATGCGGAGTGCTCTGTTCAATCTCCAGTTTTATTTATGCCATTTATTTTCTGATAAAGACCGTGCTTTATGGTGATGAAACGGCCGGCTTCCCCACTTTGATCATTGTCATGCTCTTTTTAGGTGGCATCCAGCTTTTCTCTTTGGGAATTATAGGAGAGTACGTGGGGCGCATTTTCAAGGAGACCAAAGGCCGTCCTACCTACATAGCCTCTGATTATAACGAGGAGAAGTTGGGGTATGACCGTTAAGGAAGGCAAGGCGGTGAAACCCGTCCCACCTTATTGTCCGGTAGCTTTATTGACAGTCTTGTGCTCTTTTACCAGATACTCCGCACTCTGCAATGTGGAGAAACAGTATTTTTTCATCACGTAGAATGTACTGTCCTCCCCTGTTACAAGTTGCAAGGCATTTCCTTGCTTCTTATATTTGAATTCCTGCCGGTCATGTGGAGAATAAATATATAGGTGGGTTGTATCTGTAGCCGCTATCAAATTATCGGCGGAGAAATAGACATACGGGCGTTGTTCTGTTAACAAATTTATGCCGAAGTCGTTTTGGGTATAACTCATGTTCAGCAGTCCGAGTAAAGTCGGTGCCACATCAGTCTGGCCGCCCGGCTCTTGTCTGATTTCGGGCTTGATGCCTTTTCCGTAAATCATTAGTGGGACATGGTTGTAGGATTGTGGTATTTCACAGTCCGGACTTCCTACCAATTTCCCATGGTCACCCAGCAAAACAAAGATTGTATTTTCAAACCAAGGTTGTTTGCGTGCTTCTTGCATGAATTGCCGGATGGCCCAGTCCGCGTATTCCACAATCTGATCTTCAAGCTTTGTGCTGTGTGGTTTGAAATAGTCAGGTATCACATACGAGGGATGGTTGCTGATAGAAAGCAATACGGTAAAGAAAGGTTGTCTTTCTTCTGCTCTTTTGTTCAGAATGGGCAAGGCATATTGATATAGGAAATCGTCTTGTACACCAAAGCTGTTAACGACTTTATCCTTTGGGTAGTTTTCTTGTGCATATATTTCATCAAATCCGTTAGTGCGGAGAAAAGCGTTCATATTATCGTATTGTGATTCGTGCGTCATGAAGAACAGGTTCCGATAGCCATTATCCTTTAATACGGTGGGCAATCCCGAATAGACAGGTACCACTGCTCCTTTCATGGCATTCCTTTTCATGATGGCAGGGAAAGAGTAGAGGGTGGCATACATTCCGTGGTTGGTATGTATGCCCGCTGAATAAAAATGGTCAAAACTGAGAGATTCCAGATAAAGGCTGTCTAGGAAAGGAGTCAGTTTTTTGGTAGATCCGAAATGCTCCATCAAGTTGGCCGACATCGATTCCATGAAAATAAGAACAACATTCTTTTGTGTAGGGACGGCTGCGCATTTCACTTCACGTGCAATGGGGGAGATGCCTTCTATTCCTTTTCTTTGCAATATACTTTGCATATTGGTTATTGCCTCCTGTTCCGGCATCAGGTGAAGATAGCGGTTTTCCTTACGGTTATCATCCAGTGTGCTGGTAAGTAGATTAAAGACAGGATTAACCCCTAGCTGATTCAGGAATGGATCGGTACAATAGTATGCTTGACTTACCCTGATGGGGTTATATCCCATGCGTCCCCGTATTCCGAATAGACAAAGTCCTATACAAACAGCACCGGCGGCGAATATACATAGGCGGTTTATCGGGCTGATGGAAGTAGATTTCGAATTGATGAGATGATAGAAATAAGAAGATAACCGTAGTACACTTCCTGACAGCAGAAGAATAGATATCAGTCCTAGAAAAATAGGGAAATAGAATGATGTCTCACCCAATACCATTCCGGCAGTAGTGGCTCCATATCCGAACCAATTGTAAATGGAAGAATTGATTGTCTTAAAAAAATAAGAGAAATAAGGGATGTTGGCTGCCGAAATAATGAACGACAGTGAATAAAATAGAATGAAAAAGATAGAGATAAATCTGAATACCCACTTGGAGTGATAGTTGCAGAGAGCGGTTATCCATAAAATGACTAGGTAACAGCAATATGTAGCAAGCTATAACATTGTCAAACCATAGCCCTTTTATAAATGCAGTGGCTTGCATGAGAAAGTTGTTTTGTATATCGGGAGGAAACTGATAATCTATTGAGGTGAACAGGACAAGCCGGAACAGGAAGAAAAAAAGTAAAGCAACTATATGTATGATTAATAAGTAAAGTAAAGAAAGAGTAAACTGTTGGATAAGCTTAGCCTGATTCTTACATGCTGTTACAGATTGCTGCATGAGTGAACGGAGATATTTCATTTGTTTTAGTAAAGTTTGCATTTGTTTGAATCAATCCGGATGATTGACAACAAAGGTAAACAGAATTTTAGAAATATCAAAAGAGGGTATGCCAAAAGTAAAATTGACTGCCAATTTGTTCACTTTAGGGGCAGACATGTGAGTCCGCCCGAAAATATGGGCAAGCAGTTTCCGTTTCTTATCCTATTTCTCGGGAAGGAGTAAGGCGGTCTCTTTTCATAGTCAGAACAAAAGGACAGAATAGCCGTGCTATCCGGTTGAGGCGCTCCAGACGTCCGTCTTTCCGCGTTCCGTTTAATTTCTGCCGGAGGAGTTCCCATAATTGCAGTTTTACCCGGTCTGTTGTGCTTAGTTTGGCAATGCGGTTGTAAAGCATTCCCCTTCGTATGCACCGTTTGTATCTGCTCAGGTGGGTAAGGTGTTGTTCCATAATGCGTACTATCTCAATATCTTCGCTCTTACCCCCTCCGTTGTTTTCAGCTTTGACGGTAACTTTCTGGTTATGTTGTCTGAAGTAGTTCAGTACTTCATATCTTTCTATAATGTCTCCTTGCATTGCCATATAAAACCAGAACAGCCAGTCGCCGCTGTAGCGCATTTGCAGGCATTGTTCCATATTTTGGGCATTTACCATGCTTTTTCTGAAAATGGCCGAGCTTGCATTGGCTATATAGCTGCGCCAGTAAAGGTTATGTTCGGCATAAGTCTTCCCATTGAATACGGCGTATGGAGGTATGGCAGATTTCCATTTGTTCATGTCGTAACTCAGCACATTACCGTCTTTATCAATATACTTGGAACCGGCAAAGCATACGGCGGCTTGTTGGTATTTCTCCATTAAAGGAACTACTTTCTCTAAAAAAGTAAGCTCACACAAGTCATCGGCTTCGGCTATCCATATATATTTTCCTTTGGCTAATTGCATGCCTTTAAACCATTGTTTAAATGGATTTCCGGTGTTGTGTTCGTTTAATAGAATATGGCTCACTTTGGCATGGTCTTGATAGTCCGATAATACCTCTTCGCTACCGTCTGTTGAGGCATCATCAAGTAAAATCAGTTCGATATTCTGATAGGTCTGTTGCAGAATACTCTGAATTCGTAGATTGAGGTATCGTTTATAATTATAATTAGGTACCACTACACTGACCAAGGGAAGTGCATTCATGCTTTATTGTTAAGTTAGTTCTTGTTTTATTTCTACAAATGTAATGTTATACAGGTAAATAAACAAGTTGCTTCTTTGTTTTTTTTTTCAAAAAACAGGAATTTTGTTGAACTTTTAAAAAGAAACGATAATTAACATTTTAGTATGCAGTCTTTCTTGTACCTTTGCATTATACACTACATAGCATTTGCTGTATTAAACTAAAAATTAAATTAGACATTAGACTATTGTTTAAATTCAATTAGTATGAGAAAGAAAATTCTTTTTATTATTCCGTACATTCCTTATCCGCTGGATTCGGGCGGTAATCAAGCTTTCTTTAATATGGTGGAATATCTGCGTCATAAGATGGCCGTATCTGTATTGCTTTATCCTGAAACAGGGAGACGTATGCAAGATGTAGAGTCATTGAAGAAAATTTGGGATAATGTGGATTTCTTTATTTATACTCCTAAAACTAAAACTGTCAGATTACCCAAAATTAAACATCCTTTTTATTATAAATGGCTGCAAAAGATACATGCGTCTGTAACCCGTAAAATGAACCGGCAACAGATATGGACGGATGAAACGGGCGAAGTTGTGGATTTAGTACGGGGAAAGAGTACTTTGTTCAGCTCTTGTTTCCAGCCGCTAGACCAGGGGTATGTGGAGTATGTTTCTCAGGTGGCTCATTCAGGTTTTGATATTATTCAAGTAGAGTTTTATGAACTGTTGTCATTGGGATTCTTGTTGCCTGAAAATGTACAGACTATTTTTGTGCATCATGAACTCCGCTACATCCGTAATGAAAAGGAGATTACTTTGTTCAGGGAACAGACTGCCGGTGACAGGATGTTGTTTCATATAGCAAAGGATTTTGAGCGCAGTGCATTATTGAAATATAAAGATGTTATTGTTCTGACTGAAGTAGACCGTAAAATTATGGAGGACTTCATAGGACGGAAAGACCATATCTACACTTCTCCGGCTGTGGTGCAAGTGGGTGACAGGCTGGAACAGCCTTTTGTTCCGGTCCAAAGCGGACGCCTGACTTTTGTGGGAAGTGAGGATCATTTTCCCAATCTGGATGCCGTGGCATGGTTCTGTCACGAAGTGATTCCGCATCTGCGTAAACGTCATTTTTCGTTTACATTGCAAGTAATTGGTAAATGGCGTGGAGAGTGTATCAATCGTTTGCAGTCCGAATACCCGGAATTGAAGCTGGCAGGCTATGTGGAAGATCTGGGCTCTTTTTTAAAAGGCAGTGTTGCTGTTGTTCCAATACGTATCGGTAGTGGTATGCGTATGAAAATATTAGATGCTGTATTGTCAAAAGTTCCTTTTGTAACGACGGCAAAGGGTGTGGAAGGCATTGATTTTAAGGATGGTGAAGATTGCTTGATTGTTGATGACCCTGCCGGATTTGCAGAAGCTGTCATAGCCTTGTCAAGTAATCCGCAGTTGCAGAGACAGTTGGTTACCCATGCGGAAGACAGTTTGCGGCAAGTATATAACCCCGGACAGATGCAGGAAAGAAGGCTTGCCGTGTATGAACAAATATTAGGGGATAAAGTGGGGTAATCTTGGGTGATTATTTCTTTTTTGTTACCTTTGCGGCATTATATATAATTGATAATTATGCTGAAACAGTTCTTTAGTTTGTTGAAGCGGTATATTCTTCCATACCGCAAATATTTGACATGGGCATTGATACTGAACTTTCTGTCGCAATGGCTTAATGTGTTTTCGTTCATGGCGATTGTGCCAATTTTGAACATTCTGTTCAAAATTGATACCAAGTCTTATGAGTACATTCCTATGGATATTCATAATTTGGATAAGGATGTACTCATAAATAATGCCTATTACTTTGTGAGCAATTTTGTGGCGACAAATGGTGCGTTCTATACACTTGCCATGATGGGAGGAATACTTATCTTTATGACTATGTTGAAAACTGCCGGTTATTTTGCTTCTGCGGCTGTCATGGTACCTTTGCGTACAGGTATTGTCCGGGATATCCGTATTCAGGTTTATAATAAAGTGTTAAGTCTTCCTTTGAGTTTTTTCTCAGAAGAACGTAAAGGAGATATCATAGCCCGTATGAGTGCGGATGTTACGGTGGTGGAGAACTCGTTGACCAGTTCCATCGATATGCTTATCCGTAATCCTATCGCTCTTTTGGTTTGTTTTGTCACTCTGTTTTCGGTAAGTTGGCAAATGACGCTTTTTGTTATCTTTATTTTACCTCTGACAGGTTGGATAATGGGGGTTGTCAGCCGGAAGCTGAAAAGACAGTCCTCTACAGCACAGGCGCAATGGGGAGATATTATGTCCCAATTGGATGAAACATTAGGAGGTTTAAGGGTTATCAAAGCGTTTATAGCCGAAAGCAAAATGTCTGCCCGGTTCTCTAAAACAAACAATGACTTCCGCGATGCAATGAACGAGATGATTATCCGGCAAAGTTCAGCCCACCCCATGAGTGAGTTTTTAGGCACTTGTGTGATTGTGACCGTGCTGTTGTTTGGCGGTGCTTTAATCTTAAATACAAACTATGCTCCGATGGATGCGGCTACTTTCATATTTTATCTGATTATCCTTTATAGTATCATCAATCCTTTGAAAGAATTTTCAAGAGCATTTTATAATATTCCGCAGGGATTGGCCAGTATGGAGCGAATTGATATGATATTGAAAGCGGAAAATCATATCGTAGAGCCGGAGCAGCCTTTGCCATTGGACGCTTTCACAGATAAGTTAGAGTTTAAAAATGTAAGTTTCAGCTATGTAGAAGGGCGTCCGGTCTTGAACCATATCAATCTGACTGTTCCTAAAGGAAAAACGATTGCACTGGTGGGTCAGTCCGGTTCCGGAAAGTCTACTTTAGTGGACTTGGTACCGCGTTATCACGATGTATCGGAGGGTGCATTGCTGATTGACGGCAAGAATGTGAAAGATGTATCCATCCACAGTTTACGTTCTCTGATTGGTAATGTAAATCAGGAAGCTATTCTGTTTAATGACACCTTCTATAACAATATTACTTTTGGTGTAGAGAATGCCACTATGGAGCAAGTAATAGAAGCTGCCAAGATAGCGAATGCACATGATTTCATTATGGAAACGGAAAAAGGATATGACACGATGATTGGTGATCGTGGAGGGCGTTTGTCCGGTGGTCAGCGTCAGCGTGTCAGTATAGCCCGTGCAATTTTGAAAAATCCTCCTATCCTTATATTAGATGAGGCTACTTCGGCTCTTGACACAGAGTCCGAGCGTTTGGTTCAGGAAGCGTTGGAGCGTTTGATGAAATCGCGTACTACTATCGCTATCGCACATAGATTGAGTACCATTAAGAATGCCGATGAAATTTGTGTACTTTATGAAGGCGACATTGTAGAAAGAGGAACTCACGATGAACTGATAGCCTTGAATGGATATTACAAGAAGTTGAACGATATGCAGTCTTTGTAAAGTGGAGCAAATAAAGAAATTGGCAATTGTTATTCCCGCCTACAAGGGGCGTTTCCTTAAGGAAACGCTCGACTCAATTGCAGTTCAGGCCCATAAAGATGAGTTCGTGTTATATATAGGTGATGATGCAAGTCCTGAAAGATTGGATAAGATTGTGGAATCTTATCAGAATAAGGTAAATCTGGTGTATCATCGCTTTAGCGAAAATATGGGGGGCAAAGATTTGGTGGCCCATTGGGAGAGGTGTATCCAGCTGTCTGCAGAGCCGTTTATCTGGCTTTTCTCGGATGATGATTTGATGCCGGCTGATGGTGTGGAACGTGTCATGGAGGCTTTGTCGCGCCCACACCATCAGCGAGGATATTTCTTTCGTTTTCCATTAGCTGTCATTGATGGTGAAAACAAGCGGATACGTGCCAATCGTCCTTTGGAAGAAGGAAGTGTGTCTTGTTACCGGCTGCTGCTAGATAAGTTACAGGGAAAGATAGATTCGGCTGCCGTAGAGTACGTGTTCAGTCGGGAGATATGGCAGTCGGCAGGTGGTTTTGTTCATTTTCCTATGGCTTGGTGTTCGGATGATGCTACGTGGGCTGCTTTTGCCCGTCATGCGGGGGGTGTTATTTCTTTGCCGGGGCAGCCTGTATGTTGGAGGAATGTTGAAGGTGCAAACATCAGTAACTCTGCCGGTCATGACAAAGATAAATTGCACGCTACTATTCTTTTCTTGAGATGGATGAGGAATATGTTTTCCGATTATGTGGATGATCCGGAGCTGATTAGTGCATTGCAATGCTATATCCATACCATCCTTCGTATTTCATTGCATAAACATTATAATATATGTGGTTTGTGGGGGGTATCTATGGCTTTGGGAAGATTTAATAAAAGGGCGGCCTTTACTACGTTTTTCAGGAATTTTAGGTTGTTCTCTTAATTTCATTTATGCAGCCGCTTGCGATTTCTCAAGAGTGCCTGTATTTTCATAAAAAGTTTGGGTGCATATATGCCCTCACTTCATATTTCTGTCCTGTATGTATAGTCAGATGTATATCTTCCTGTCATATATTGTTTCACTTTTTTAAAGAAGGACATTGGGGAGTTTTTTCATCCGTAAGGAATTGTGTGGTTTTAAAATCAGATTCATCCTTAAAATATCTTATCCGCATCCCTAAACATTTCTTGCTGTATGGTTAAGGGTTTTCTTCCTGTTTGTTCTATCTCCGCAAGCCTTTGGAGTTAACTCCATAGTCTTGGGAGATAACTCCAAAGCTTATGGAGATAACTCCAAAGGCTATGGAGATAGAATAGATGCATATAAAAAGGTTTAATCTGGAGATAGAAAAAGCTTATGCAATAGGGCTGACTGCTATACACATCCATTCATTCCCTTATTTATTGGAAGAATTTATAGATAGCCTGTATTATTGATTGTCTTATTTTGAAGGAAAGATAATGAATTCTTTTAAACGTTTTGATCTTTTTCACCGTTGCCATGCCTTCGTTATCCGTCATTCTGTGAAAGTACACACTCTTTATTGCACTTTTGCAAGGAAAAAGTCTGAAAATGCCATACTTTATATCAAGTCGGAGCAGCTTACAGGAAAGAATATATAACTGACAGTAAGTAGGTTATGAGAAATTCTGTTTTAAAATGTAGTGAGGGCATGAGGGTATAAATGTTCCGAACTTTCTAGTGAGCTGATATATTAAGAATACTTTCGGATGTTATCCAAAGAATA
>ULUT01017375.1_pt1 | contig 11348 bp, 7 predicted proteins | sample 1958691 | NCBI WGS metagenome assembly ULUT01 (sample SAMEA4835766, study PRJEB28245) | human gut metagenome | biome: gut microbiome; material: fecal sample | place: Denmark | collected 2008 | reverse complement strand
AAATTGAGTATTTATTCATAAAATTTGATGTTTTTATGCAAAATTTACTCATTTTATTAATTAAAACAAAGGAAGATATCGAAGTGCAAAAGAAGTTAACAGCGGTTTTAGATTTTGGTTCATCAAAACTTTTTTTATGCTTAGGCAGAAAGGGCGTTAATGGAACTTTTGCAATTCGTTGCTTAACTGAAACAAAATATGCAGGTTTTAGCGAAGGTGAATTCTTAGAACCTGAAAAACTTTTTGACGCTGTAAAACAAGCGATTGAAAGCGGTGAAATTGATAGCAGGAAGAAAATCACAACTTTGTTTGTTGGAGTTCCTGCTGAATTTTGTATGGTTGAATGTAAGGAAATCACAAAGCATTTCGCCAACAAAATCAAATTGACAAAAGAAAATGTAGATGAAATTGCACAACTTGCAATAAATAAAGAACTATTAAAAGATAAAACATTAATTTCTTGCAGTCCAAATTGGGTCAAACTTGATGATGAAAGAAAAGTTTTAGACTATGAAGATGAAAAAACAACTAAAATAACAACAGAAATATGTTCAATTTATGCGGAAAATTATTTTATTAGAACAATAAATTCTATTCTTGCAAAAATTGGAATTGAAAGCGTTGAATATATTTGTTCAAGCGAAGCACAAGCAAAATATCTTTTAAATAACGAAGAAAGAACAAGAGAAAACATCATTATTGATATTGGCTATATTTCTTCAAGCGTGATGTGTGCTTGTGGAAAAGGGCTTACAAATTTAAAAACCTTTTCACTTGGCGGTGCACATATTTCTGCAGACCTTGCACAGTGCCTAGAAATCACTTTTGAACAAGGCGAGGCTCTTAAACGAGAAATCGTTTTAAGTATAAATTCAAAAAAAGCGGAGGATTGTTATGAAGTTAATGTTAAAAATAAAGTTTTGCCTGTGCCAATTAATTTTGCAAATGAGGTCGTAAAGGCAAGATTAGATATGATGTGTCAACTCATAAAGAAAATAATTAATTCTTTTGGGGTAGAAAATTCACAATTTGTGCCAGTTTACTTGACAGGAGGCGGACTTTCGTATATAAAAGGAAGTAGAGATTATCTTGCAAAGAGTATCGGTCGCAATGTTCAGTTGCTTGTTCCATCAATGCAAGAACTTGCAAAGCCACATCTATCAAGCGTAATTTCAGTTTTAAATTCCGCATTGAAATGTCAAGAAAAATCAAGATTAACATTACATAACATTTTTGGAAGGAAATAAAGGAGAGAAATATGTATTCAAATACAAATATAGGACCAGTTGCAAATATTAAAGTTATAGGCATCGGTGGAGGCGGAAACAACGCCGTTAACCGTATGATTAATGCCAACATTAAAAGCGCGCAATTTGTTGCTATCAACACAGATAAGCAAGCACTTTTGATGAGCAAAGCAGAGGTCAGACTTCAAATCGGTGAAAAACTCACTCGTGGGCTCGGTGCTGGCGCTGAACCAGAAGTAGGACAAAAAGCTGCAGAAGAAACAAAAGGCATAATCGCTGAAATGCTCAAAGATTCAGACCTTGTGTTTATCACAGCTGGAATGGGTGGCGGAACTGGAACTGGTGCTGCTCCTGTTGTTGCTCAACTTGCAAAAGAAATGGGCATTTTAACAATCGCCGTTGTTACAAAACCATTCAATTTTGAAGGAAGAAAGAGAATGGAAAACGCTGAACGCGGTCTTGAAAATTTAAGAAAATATGTTGACACTCTTGTTGTTATTCCAAACGATAAACTCTTAAAACTCGTTCCAAAGGGCACTCCTATTGTTGAAGCATTTAGATATGCAGACGATGTTTTGCGTCAAGGTATTCAAGGAATTTCAGATTTGATTGTAACTCCAAGTTTAATCAACTTAGACTTTGCCGATGTTCGTTCAATTATGAAAAATAAAGGCCTTGCTCATATGGGAATTGGCCACGGAAAAGGCGAAACAAAGACTATTGAAGCGGTTAGACAAGCAGTTTCAAGCCCATTACTTGAAACAACAATCGAAGGTGCAACCGGCGTTCTTATCAATGTTAAAGGCGGAAATGACCTTGCTCTTGACGAAGTTTATGAAGCGGCTGACCTTGTTAAAGAAGTTGTTGACCCATCTTGCAACATTATCTTTGGTTCAGGCATAGATGAAGGAATGAATGACGAAGTTGAAATCACAATTATTGCAACAGGCTTCAACACAAACAACAATATATTAGAAAATGAAAATAATATTGAAAAATCTAAAGAAGAAGTAAAAGCGTATGGCGGATTTGACCGTGAAAAATATGATAAATACATATATGAAAACAACGCTATGAACATCAATCGTGGCAGGTTAGGTGAAATGGATAGGCACCAACAACCAACATATTCAAATCCAGAACCAGCAGAACCAAAAATGACTGAAACAACAGCATCATCAAGGTTAAGAATTGATGGAGGCGAAATTCCACCATTCCTTAGAAAAATCAAAAGAGATAGAAACTAAATTCATATATTAAACGAATATAAAAAACTCCCCAAACGGGGAGTTTTTTGATGGAAAATTAGTTTAAGAGAATGACTTTTCCGTCGAGCCAGGCGTTAAATATTGACTCTAATTTGGTGTTGGAGGCTTTTTCAAAGGCATAAATCATATCTTCGGGCTTTGCGTTTTTAAATGAATTTAATGTGTAATATTCGCGGAGACATTTTTTAAATTTTTCAAAGCCTAAAATTTCCCTCAAAGTGTCAAACATCAGCATACCTTTTACATAAGTGAGATAAACATATTCTGGCTCTGTTTTAAATTCAGATAAGTTCCTGTCCATTGAGGTGTCCAAATTGCCATACACACTGCTATAAACTTCAACAAACAATGAATAATTTGAATAAGCATTTTTGATTATTGTGTCTTTATTGATTCCTTCATTTGGGTTGAGTTCGTAGAAAAGAGCGGTGGTGTATTCTGTTAACCCTTCGTCGAGCCAGCCATTGTCATATTCGCTGTTGCCAACTACATTATACCACCATTGGTGAGCGGTTTCGTGGACAATGACTTGTTCATATTGAGAATGATCGGTTATGTCTGTTGCTATGTAAATCAAATTTGGATATTCCATTCCGCCGTGAACAAAATCTGCTTCCACCACTGATAAAGTTTTATATGGATATTTTCCTATTAAATTATTAAAAGTTGAAATTGCTTTGCCGGCTGTTTCTAGAGATTTTCCTGCATTTTCATCTGAAAAATAGTAGTATGAAATTGTTACATCATCAGTTTTTTGAGATATGACTTTAAATTTATCGCTGAGAACGATGGCAAAATCTCTTACTGAATTGGCTGACATCTTGTTTGTTGTTAAATTTTCTTGCGTTTGAGAGGATATAAGATTGCCTGTGCTTGCCATTTTATATTGTGAAGGAAATGTGATTGACACTTCATAATTTGCCATATCGGAGTAAAATGGGTCGCCGTTATAGTGATACAGGTCTGTTTTAAAGTTTCCGTCTTCAAAAACGCAAGCAATAGGATAGAAATTGCCTAGATTTATAGTGTTATTACCATATCCAAAGCGGTGATTGACATTTGGCAAGGTTATTATGTAATCGATTTCAAGTTCAATTTTTTCGTTTGGATATAATTCTTTGGTTAAGTTAATTTGTAAAATATTTTCATCTTCGCCAGTTATCTGATAACTTGGGTTGTTGATATTATCTTCATCGTTTAATTTTAGTGAACAATTCATTCCTGCAACTTTTACAGCATTGATTTTTATGTTTCCGTAACTTTTGCCATTTGGATATGCCTTATGTTCGTTTGTCAAACTGACTGGCGAGATTTTAGCGCCCTCTCTAAAAGCGTTTGGATAAAGGTGAAATTTTATGCTATTCAGAGGCACATCTGCACTGTTTAGATAGTTGACTTTTTGCCTTCCTTCGACCGTTTTATGTTCATCATCAAATGTTAAATTCAGCTCGTAATGGTTTAAATTTGCGTTTAAACTTGTTGAACTTGCACAGCCTGTAAATATGACGACAACAAGTGCAATTACTGAAATTACGCATAAAGCAATCATTATTTTGGCTATCAGTTTTTTAATCTTCATACTTAAACTCCTAAAAATATGTATATGTTAGTAAATTAGTTAAAATGAGAGTTAAAAAAGTAAAAAAATATTAAAAAATTTGCAAATCTATTTGGGCATTTTTGTTAATTGTAGTATTATCTAACAGGTTGATTGAAAACAATGTCAACAAAAATTTTATAGCAGGAGAAAATTATGGCAAAAAAGAAGTATGTTTACCTTTTTAGCGAGGGTAACGCCGACATGAGAAATCTTCTAGGTGGCAAAGGTGCTAACTTAGCAGAAATGACAAATATTGGTATGCCGGTTCCACAAGGTTTTACTGTTACAACTGAAGCTTGTGTTCGCTATTATGATGATGGAAAGAAACTTTCCGATGATGTTGTCAAAGAAATTATGGACCATTTGACAAAACTTGAAAAAATCACTGGCAAAAAATTTGGTGATAAGAAAAACCCACTTTTAGTTTCAGTAAGAAGTGGTGCAAGGGTTTCTATGCCTGGTATGATGGACACAATCCTAAATTTAGGTATCAACGACGATGTTGTTGAAGGCTTGGCAGAACTAACTGGAAATCCAAGATTTGCTTACGATAGCTATCGTAGATTTATTCAAATGTTTTCAGATGTTGCTCTTGGTCTTGAAAAGTCAAAATTTGAAAAAATCATCGATAAAATGAAAGAAGAAAGAAAAGTTAAGTTAGACACTGAACTCACAGCAGAAGACTTAAAAGAAATGATTGCAAAATACAAAACTCTTTTCAAAAAAGAGATGGGTTATGATTTCCCACAAGACCCTAAAACACAACTTTTGGAAGCTGTTAAAGCAGTTTTCAGGTCTTGGGACAATCCAAGAGCAATTTATTATCGCCGTGTTAACGATATTCCTTCAAGTTGGGGAACTGCAGTTAACATTCAGTCAATGGTATTTGGAAATATGGGCGAAAAGAGCGGAACAGGCGTTGCTTTCACTCGTAACCCTTCAACTGGCGAAAAGAAGCTTTATGGCGAATATCTTATGAACGCTCAAGGCGAAGATGTTGTTGCTGGTATTAGAACTCCAAATCCAATTTCAGACCTTGAAAAACAAGATAAAAAACTTTACAAACAATTTGCAGATATTGCAAACACACTTGAAAAACATTATAAAGATATGCAAGATATGGAATTTACTATTGAAAATGGCAAACTCTATATGCTTCAAACAAGAAATGGTAAAAGAACAGCAAAAGCCGCTCTTAAAATTGCAGTTGATTTAGTTAAAGAAAAAATGCTTACAGAAAAAGAAGCATTGATGAAACTTGACCCTAAACAATTAGATGCTCTTTTGCACCCACAATTCGATAACGCTGCACTTAAAAAAGCAAAAGTTATTGGAAAAGGTCTTCCTGCATCTCCAGGAGCAGGTTGCGGAGCAGTTGCTTTCACTGCTGAAAGAGCAGAAGAGATGGTAAAAGAAGGAACTAAAAAGGTTATTTTGGTTAGACTTGAAACATCTCCAGAAGATATAGAAGGAATGGCAGTTAGCCAAGGTATTTTAACAGCAAGAGGCGGTATGACTTCTCACGCTGCCGTTGTTGCTAGAGGAATGGGAACAGCTTGCGTTGCAGGCGTTGGCGAACTTGTTGTTGACGAAGCAAAGAAAGTGTTTACTCTTGGCGGAAAAACATTCAAAGAAGGAGATTATATCTCTATCGATGGTTCAACAGGAAACATCTATGGCGAAGAAGTAAAAACAGTTCCTGCATCACTTTCAGGCGATTTTGCAACAATTATGGAATGGGCAGATAAATATAAAGCGCTTGATGTTAGAACAAATGCAGACACTCCAAACGATGCTAGAACAGCATATAACTTTGGTGCACACGGAATTGGTCTTTGCAGAACTGAACATATGTTCTTTGATGCAGATAGAATCCCAGCAGTTAGAGAAATGATTGTTTCAACAACTGTTGAAGAAAGGAAAAAAGCGCTTAAAAAATTATTGCCAATGCAAAAGAAAGACTTTATTGGCTTGTATAAAGAAATGAAAGGATATCCTGTTACAATTCGTTTCTTGGACCCACCTCTACACGAATTTTTGCCTCACGAAGATGCAGAAATCAAGGCTTTGGCAGCAGAAATGGGACTTCCATTTAAACGCTTAAAAGAAACTGTTGCTTCTCTTAAAGAAGTTAACCCAATGATGGGACATAGAGGTTTAAGACTTGCAATCACATATCCAGAAATCGCAGAAATGCAAACTCAAGCAGTTATCGAAGCTGCAATAACAGTTAAAAAGAAATACGGATATGATATTAAACCTGAAATTATGATTCCTTTAACTTGCGATAGCAAAGAATTCAACTTTGTTCGCGATGTTGTTGCTAAAAAAGCAGATGAAATCATTGCAAAAGAGAAAGTTGAACTTCAATATAAGATAGGAACTATGATTGAAATTCCTCGTGCAGCATTAACAGCTGACGAAATTGCAAAAACAGCAGAATTCTTCTCATTTGGAACAAACGACTTAACACAAATGACTTATGGATTCAGCCGTGATGACGCTGGAAAATTCTTAGATTATTACTATGAAAGAAAAATCTTTGAGTCAGACCCATTTGCAAGGATTGACCAAAATGGTGTTGGAAAACTTGTTGAAATGGCTGCAAAACTTGGAAAATCAGTTCGTCCAGACATCAAACTTGGAATTTGTGGCGAACACGGTGGTGACCCAAGTTCAGTTGATTTCTGCCATAGGGCAGGTTTGACTTATGTTTCTTGCTCACCATACAGAGTTCCAATCGCAAGACTTGCAGCAGCACAAGCAAACATTAAAAATCCAAGAAAATAATCAAATAAAAAACCTTAAACAAAATCGTTTAAGGTTTTTTTATAAATAAAGGCTATAATTTGTATATAAATTTGGTATAGACATAGCCTTGACGCCTACATCTATTTTAAATATACTTATTTTAGTGAATGAAATAGAATTTCATTTTATAAATATTTGAATAGAGGGAGAAGATATGCAAAAGAAGGTGAAAGAATTTAATGCAAATCTGGCTTGTCATCAAAAGCCTATGCCGATTTACGCTAGGATTTTAGATATTCAAAGTGAACTCGGTGAACTAGCGAAAGAATATCTTAAAAACAGCAAATATGGCACTCAAAAATTTGCATTAAGCGAAGAATTTAGGTTGGAGTTTGGCGATGTTTTGTATTCTATGCTTTCATTGGCAAATGAAGCTGATCTAAATGCAGAAGAAGAATTGAATAAAGTGCTTGAAAAATATAAAAAAAGAATAGAAAATAAAAATTCAATGGGGAGCGGAAGATAAATGGAAGAAGAAAAGAATCAAGAAGAAATAAAAGAAAATGAAATTGATATTGAAGCGATACAAAATCAAACTTTGCGTGGTGATGTTGTGGTTTATCCAGGAGATAAAAAACGCAATTTAAAAAAAGCATTGGCAATTATTATACCTTCTGTAGTTGTGCTTATTGGCTGTGTAATCGCGTTGTATTTTTTGTTGATTCCACATTCTAAAACTTTTAGTTATTTAGAAATGGAAATCACACTTAACTCTGATTTTTATGAAAAATCAAATATAAACTATGCAACTACATATCAAAGTGATGATATGCTTGTCACATTGACTCGCGAAACTATAGACGAATTGTCAGAAGTTACATATTTAGATGAAAATTCTACTTGCACCAATTATTTGAATTTATTAATTGATTCTTATGATTTATTGTGCAGTGTTAGAGATGAAAATGGAATAAAATATATAGAATATTACAAAACTATTTCGGGTATAGGATATTTTTGTAGGGGATATGCCTATAAACACAACGGTGCTTTTTGGTTCATTCAGATGATTTGCTTCTCTGAAGATACTAATGAATTAAAGCCAAAAATGCAAGAATATGCTGTTTCTGTAAAATTTGTTAGATGATGTTTTTAAATCAAATTAAAAATGTTAACATTATATAGATTAAGGTTAAATGAAAAAGGCTCGATTTAATATCGAGCTTTTTTATTGAATGCTATTTATTAAATTTATTCTATATCTGTTAATTTTGTTTGATAGATGTCAAAATCAGAAGTCATTTGGGAGTTTAGCCCTTTAATCATTAGTGTTGTTGAGCCGCGTTGCTCCGTTTTATTTGCAATTCCTTGTAAGAAATATGCAATGTAATCTATCGATTTTGTGAATGTTAATCTAATTTTTTGATATTCTATGGAAAAATCATTTAGGTGATTATGTCCGCAAAACATTGCTTTTGTGCTGCCTAATTCAACGGCTGTGTCAAAGAATGTTCCTCTTTCATCAGGTGCGCTTATATTTTCACCATTTTCGTTTGCCCAACCAAAATAATGTTTTACAGAAAGATTTCCATCGCGATATAAATTCCAAGCGATTTCATATTCTTTGAGTGGAACGTGGAAATAAGCAAAAGATAGAATTGTTTTGCCTTCACCAGCATTCATTTTTTCTATTTCATTTTTATACCAATTAGTTTGCTCTAATGAAATAGGGTTGTAGCCGCTTGTTTGCGTTGCTCCTGCATATTCCGCGTTGTCAAATAGGAAAATACTTGAATTAAAAGAATCGTCAGCATTATAAATGTTTATAACTTGATTGCCAAGGCCTCCGATATTTTCAGGTCCGCGTTTGAATAAGCAATATTTATATTGTTCACTTTCCAACAAATTGCAAAGGGCACTTTTGCCATAATCTGCCATATATTCAGCATCGTGATTACCAAAGCACATTGTCCAAGGTGTTTGATATTTTTCCATTATATTAATGACAATTTTTAATGCTGAAAGATTGTCTGAACTGCCTGTTAATGCTGAGTTAGGATAAACGATATCGCCAGTTAAAACAATTAAATCTGGATTGGCCTTTTCTATAAGTTTGCAAACGGCTTGCATTGCTTTTCTATCTTTTTTTACTGACATAGCGCCGTTTCCAAGGTGAATATCGCTAAGCTGTAGCACCTTTACATCGCGATTTTCGTTTAATTTTATTGCGATATTGTCATATTTATCGTTTTCTATAATCTCGACATTTGCTGGTTGATATTCTTTAGAAACCATATAAGAATAGTCTTCGTTGTTTGGAGAACAGGCTGCAAAAAGCAAAGCCGCAAAGGCTATTAAAAATAAAATTAAAATATAACTTGTTATTTGTTTTGTTTTAGTTTTCAATTTTTCCTCTCAAAATTCATATTTATTTAAGTGGCTTTAAATTTGCTAAAAACTAACACTTATATAAATATATTAGCAAATAAAATTAAGTTTTGCAACATTTATTTAATGTTATATTTTATGTTTTAAATCACAATTCTATTATCTTTAACTCATCAAAAAATATTTGCATAGTATGGAATATGGAGTATATATGGATAAATTTTTAATTAAAGGCGGGAAAAAATTAAAAGGCTCTATTAAAGTTACGCCCGCTAAAAATGCTTACTTGCCAATCTTGGCAGGTTGTATTCTCTCTGAAAAGCCAATTATTTTGCACGATTGTCCAAATTACATAGACATCATTAATATGAACAAAATTCTTGCAAATTTAGGAGGGAATATAGATTTTAATGAAAAAAACTTGATTGTCGATTGTTCATCATTAAATTCTTCAAGTATACCGCACGATTTAGCGTCAGTTTTGCGTTCTTCAATATTTAGTTTAGGGTCTATTTTAGGCAGATTTAAACACGCAAAAGTTGCTTATCCAGGCGGTTGTGAAATTGGTGCTAGGCCGATAGATTTACATATTAAAGGCTTAAAGGCACTCAATGTAAAGATTATTGATAAACACGGATATTTAACTTGCGATGGAAGAAATATGCGTGGAGCGAGAGTAAATTTGGATTTTCCAAGCGTTGGCGCGACGGAAAATATTATGCTAGCGGCAGTTTTAACAAAAGGTGAAACAGAGATAATCAATGCGGCAAAAGAACCAGAAATTATAGATTTAGCAAACTTTTTGAATTCGCTTGGTGCTAAAATTTCAGGAGCGGGCACAAGCACGATTAAAATTGTTGGCGTTAAGAAACTCAATGGCGGAGAATATACGCCTATGCCAGACAGAATTATTGCTGGAACATACTTGATTGCGGGATTGATGGCGGGGGGGAATATAGAAATAAAAAATTTCAGAGCGGAAGACAATATCGCATTGCTGGAAAAAGTTAAAAAAACTGCTTGCAATATCAAGTTAGAAAATGATATACTTACTTTGAAGTCGGAAGGTCGTTTAAAATCTATCAATAAGATAGAAACATCGCCTTATCCAGGTTTTCCAACGGACTTACAAGCACAATTTTTGGCTTTGCAATCCATATCAAAAGGAACTTCAATGATTGTTGAAAATTTGTTTGAATCTAGGTTTAAACACGTTCCTGAACTTGTTAAAATGGGTGCAAAAATAACTGTTAAAGACAGAACTGCAGTTGTGCACGGCGTTGAAAAATTATATGGCGCAGATGTCAATGCAACAGACTTGCGTGGCGGTGTTGCTTTGGTCTTGGCTGGGCTTGTTGCGGAAGGCTACACAACGGTTAACAACATCAAGCACATTGACCGTGGATATTATCATTTAGAAAACGAACTTTCTAATTTAGGGGCTGAAATTTCTAGAGTTTAAGATGAAGTTTTTGAAAAAACATAAGAAATTATTTATTATTTTAGGCGTTATACTTGCAATTCTTATAACGCTTATTGTCCTTATGTTCACATTGTTTTCTTTAAAAGAAGTTGAGATTGAGTTTGAAACAGGCAATAATAATTTAACAACAGAAATTCAACAACAAATAACGCAAGAAATTGATTTGGGCGGAACAGTTTTTTTCAAAGATAAAACTGAAATGATTAATAGAATTGAAAGTAAATATCCTTATGCAAAAGTAATCAATATTGAAACAATTTTGCCAAATAAATTTGTTATACATTTAGCTGAAAGGCAAGAAACTTATGCAATTTCATCGTTAAACAAAACTTGTGTTTTAGATAGCGAATTGAAAATTTTAAAAATGGAAGATGCTTCCTATATTTCAACAAATTCAAATGCTGTTTATATAAATTTGTTCGATTTGGAATTTAATATGTCTTCCTTTAAAGAAGGGCAATTTTTAAATTTGCAAGAATTGACAATTTCAAATGCTTCTTTAGGCAAGCAATCGCAAGAAACATTAAATGAAATGTTAAATTGCTTTCATATCAATAATAGAAGTTTAATGGATTTAAAGGCGTTTGCTAAGGAAATACATTTTGAAACAT